>ULYF01049373.1_pt1 | contig 13196 bp, 9 predicted proteins | sample 1961941 | NCBI WGS metagenome assembly ULYF01 (sample SAMEA4835857, study PRJEB28245) | human gut metagenome | biome: gut microbiome; material: fecal sample | place: Denmark | collected 2008 | reverse complement strand
AAATGATTCCATTAGGATGTAACATGTATGTAGTTTTGAAGATATAGTAAATGAGACGGTAACCATTTGGTTATCGTTTTTTTATTTGCTGAAACTATACTGCTGTGTTATCATGTTTATATAAAAAATATCTGTTTAGGAAGGAAGGGCATATGGGAAATCCTAATATTCCAGTAGGTATCTCTGATTTTAAAGAGATACGTGAGAATAATAACTATTATATTGATAAAAGCGGTTTCATATCTGAACTCCTAACCGATGGTGCAGCGAAAGTAACATTGATTACCAGACCGAGACGATTTGGGAAAACATTGGGCATGAGCATGCTCTACTATTTCTTTAATATTCGAAATGAGAGTCAGAAATTATTCGAAGGGCTTGAAATTTCAAGAAATCACGAGCTTTGTGAAAAATGGTTGAATAAGTGGCCTACTATTTTTTTGACATTTAAAGATATAGATGGACTTGATTTTGCAAGTGCGTATGACCAGCTGGTATTTACCATCTCTGATTTGTATCAGAAATACAGTTTTTTGCTGGAAAGCGAAGAAATTGATGAAGAAGATCGTAAGCGCTTTAAACTTCTGAAATCTGGTGAGGGAAGCAAAATTTTGGTTATCAGATCTCTTAGTCTGCTTATGCGTCTGCTCGAGAATTATTACCATAAGCAGATGATTTTGCTTATAGATGAATATGACGTTCCTATAGCAAAAGCCAGCAGCAAAGGATATTACCAGCAAATGCTGGAAATTATCAGAGGTATGATGAGTACTGCATTAAAAGATAATACTTCATTGAAATTTGCTGTTATCACAGGCTGTTTGCAGATTGCAAAAGAGAGCATTTTTACAGGGACAAATAACTTTGTTACAGATACGATTGCAAATACCGGATTCAATGAATATTTCGGATTTACCCAGCAGGAGGTCAACAAAATCCTGGAAGATACAGGGACAGTGCAGTATGCAAAGCAGATGAAGGAATGGTACGATGGATATCATATGGGAGAAATTGATGTGTACTGCCCGTGGGATGTTATGAATTATTTGCGGGAACTTCAGAGAAATCCCAAAGCACAGCCAGTCAGTTATTGGAAAAATACCAGTGACAACGCAATTATCCGCTCTTTCATCGATTTTGCAGGCAATAGCATTACGGACAAAATGGAAACATTGCTTTCTGGTGGATATATTCTTCAGGATATTGATGAGAACCTGACTTATGATTATTTGCATTCATCCGAAAGTAATCTTTGGAGTATTCTTTACATGACTGGTTATCTGACAGAAGCGCGGATTTCAGAAGGGAAAACTGCATTTTCACCGGATACCAAAGCATTAAAGATACCAAATGCGGAAATAAGAGAAATTTTTGAAACTACGGTAATGAAATGGTTTGCTGACAGTGTGAAAAAATGGAATCGAACAGCGATTTTTCAGGCTCTCTGGAATCAAAAACCAGAAATTATAACCAGAGAAATGAATCTATTGCTGTGGAATACCATCAGTTATCATGATTATAAAGAAGACTTCTATCATGCGTTTCTCACAGGCATTTTTATGGGAGCTGGTGAACAGATTGAATCGAACAAAGAGCATGGATTGGGAAGACCAGATCTTGTGATTATTGATAAAGCCAATGGAAAGGTAGCGATTTTCGAAGTAAAATATTCGCAAAGCATGAAACAGTTAAATAAAGATTGTGATAAAGCACTGGCGCAGATGAAAGAGAGAAAGTATGCAGAGGATTATAAGGACAGGTATAAAGATATCTTTTGTTATGGAATCTCATTTTATAAAAAGGAATGTCTGGTGAAAATGCTGGAGTCTTAGAACCTGTTTAAACACGCTCTGGAAAAGGTGAGGAAGCATTCCCTCACCTTTTTCCAAGTTCCCAGAAAGCCACAGCACTTGCGGCAGCTACATTCAGGGAATCCACTTCATGGGACATGGGGATTTTTACGGTGTAATCGCAGTCGGTGATGGTTGCATCCACCAGTCCGTCTCCTTCAGCTCCAAGGATAATCGCCAGTTTTTCTTCGGCTTGAAGGGCTGGGGCGTCAATGCTGATGGAATCGTTCCGAAGAGCCAATGCTACAGTTTTAAATCCGAGAGAGCGAAGCTGCTCCATTCCAGCTTCCGGCCAGGACACTTTTTTATGAAAATAAGTCCATGGAATCTGAAAAACAGTACCCATACTTACCCGGGTGGCTCTGCGGTAAAGAGGATCACAACAGCCTGGGGTGAGAAGAACCGCATCCATATGAAGCGCGGCAGCTGAACGAAAAATGGCTCCGATATTGGTTGGGTTCACTACATTTTCCAGAATGGCGATACGGCGGGCATTTTTGCAGATATCTTCCACAGAGGGAAGGTCCCGGCGAGTCATGGCACAAAGCATTCCACGGGTAAGTGCAAAGCCTGTAAGCTTTACAAGTACCTCATAATCTGCTGTATAAACCGGAATTCCCGGGAACTTTTGTAACAATTCTTTTCCTTCTTTTTCCAGATCCTTGTGTTGAACTAAAAAAGAAACCGGCTGATATCCGGCATTGGCCGCGCGTTGGATTACCTTTGGGCTTTCTGCGATAAAAAGTCCTGGTTTGGGCTCATAGAATCGTAGAAGCTGCACCTCCGGGATTCTGGCGTAAACATCCAGCTCCGGGGCAGTGAAATCTGTTATCTCAATTCGGTTACTCATTTCGTTTTCTCCTGTTTTTCAAGTGCTTTTCAAATGATACTTGTTTGATAAAGCATTTTATTATCAGCATTATTATAAGGGAAAGACAGGAAAATTGCGATTCTTTTTTCAGCATATTTCTGCAATCGACACGCCTCGCTTGGCGGTATATTTTGTCAAACACGCTCTAGCCCGGGAAAGGAAACGATATGAGAAAAATTAGAATTTTAGGGACTGCTGTTATTACTCGCCAATTGATGGGGAAAAGGATGTCACGTTTAAAATCATCCAGAATGATCAGGCAGTTGAAACTCTTGACAGCCTTATGACGACACAGCAGTTCCGGTAATTTATGAGGGAACATCAGAGAGTGAGAAAAAGTTCACATTGCGAACCGGCTTATCAGTTCGCGCAGCGGCTCATGCGCAGACGATAACTATTTCCGGAATACTGGATTATCTGCGAATAAAAAGGTAATTTCCTATTGAAATAATAGGAATTAGAAGGTATAATCTTCTGTAGAGTGATTTTGCATTTGCAGAATCACAGAGCAGGAGGAATGAAGATGAGAATATCCACTAAGGGTAGATATGCAATAAAGTTAATGCTTGATCTGGCTACCAATGACAATGGAGAGCCGATCCGGCTGAAAGATGTAGCACGTAGACAGGAAATTTCCGAGAAATATCTGGAGCAGATCATTTCCGTGCTGAACAAGGCCGGATATGTGAAGAGTGTCAGAGGACCACAGGGCGGCTATTTACTGCAACGCAGACCAGAGGAGTACACCGTGGGCATGATCCTCAGACTTACCGAGGGCTGCCTGTCACCGGTAGACTGTGTAGCACCGGATGGAGCCGGCTGTGAGAAAGGGGATGCTTGTGTTACCCGTATTCTCTGGAAGAAGATTGATGATGCCATCAATGAGGTGGTAGATAATATTACACTGGGAGATCTTCTGGACTGGCAGGCTGCAAGTGCAGATGATTATGTGATCTAAAGGTTACTGTTCACTGGTAGCATTCCGCGAGGTGTTTTTTGTGAACAAAGTTCACAGAAAACCCGAGAGTTGCGGCGCGAAATCATGCAAAGCATGATTTCTGTGCATCGCGAAGCGTGTTACTGTGAACGGAGTGAACAGTAACAACTAATCGCTTACTCCTGCTGCTATTTTTATAGCTGCATATGATAAAAATCATCTCGCTTCCGGCTTGGGCTGAGCGGGGACTTCTGCGTCAGTGCACTTGGAATTCTGCGCCTGGAAGGTGATAGTCACTTTGAATAAATTCCCATCCAGGTAAAGCTGGAATTTGCCGCCCTGGAGCTCAGTAAGACTTTTGGCAATGCTAAGTCCAAGCCCGCTTCCCTCGGTGCCACGGGCTACGTCACCGCGGACGAAACGCTCGGTAAGTTCCTCGGCAGCGAAATTTAACGGCTGGGCGGAAATATTTTTCAGGGGGAAAACCACCTGACCGTGGGCGTTCATTACTTCCGCGTAAACCCGGGTGTCTTCCATGGCATATTTTGTTACATTTCCGAAAATATTTTCCAAAACACGCCACAGCCGCTGGCCATCCGCATAGATTACAGAAGGCTCATCTGGAAAATGTACTATCATGGTAAGATGGTGTTCTTCGAAACGCTCCTCGAACTCTCCGATTACCTGATGGAGCATTTCTACGAAATCAAGATTATTCATGTTCAGTGTCAGATTTCCGGTGCTGGCCTTGGAGGCTTCTACCACATCCTCTGTGAGTACTTTCAGCCGGGCTGCCTTGGCTTCCAGAATATCCAGATATTCCAGAACCTTAGGATCTGTAAAATTCTCACGTTTCAGAAGATCAATGTAGCTGATAATGGAAGTCAGCGGGGTCTTCAGATCGTGGGAAACGTTGGTGATCAGCTCGGTTTTCATTCGCTCATTTTTCACACTGTTTTCTACAGCTGCGTCAAGACCGCTTCCAATGTTATTAATATATTCTGCAATATGTTTATCATCGCCCCAAAGCCGTTCCAGAGGAATTTTATATTGCAGGTTTCCATTGGAAATTTCTCTCAGTCCTTTTATGATCTGTTCTCTGCTGCAGGCTTTTGTAATAACATATAGCAGTATCAAAAGATCAGCCAGACAGCTGAAGAAAAAGAACAGCTGCATGCTGCCAAGTAAGGGACCGCAGATTATATATTTGATGAAAAGAAAGCAAAGAAAAGCGAAGGTTGCTTTCAGTCTGGCAGCAGTGTTTCTGGAGTAGAGATCAGCAAGGGCGTGAAGCTTGTGACTGGCTGAATGAATCAGTCTGGAGGTTAGGACAAGAAGACGGCGCAGGATGCTGTTTTTCCAGAGCTGCTTTGCCTTGATCCGCCGTACCAGGCTAAGGTAGCCAATCTGGAACCAGAATAAAGTGTAAAGCCCCAGAATCATAAGCTTCAGCAACAGACTCACATCAAGGAGCGATGTGGCACGCAGTCGGTCAGTCTGATAGTCTGCAAAGGACAGGCATTGTAAAAGGAATATCAGGACAGGAAACCATGCAAGCAGAATCAGTCCTGCAGAAAGCTCGGTTGGCCAGCGGTCAAAAAAGCAAAGGTGCAGCTTTTGGTCGCTGTTTTTTCTTCCTGCAATTGCTGTTAGCCATACAAACGCAGCCAGGAAAAGAAAGCCGCACAGCAGGAAGAAAAGAAATACCGGCTTCTGATATCTGGAATAGTTTTCAAAAAATGTTTTGTCAGTGGCAAAGGTATCGGAAACAGGAAATGCCTGATCCACATAGGCGGCAAAGATGAAATTGCTGTTTACTGCTGGCAGCAGGGAGTTTGCCACCTCCTTCCAGGAGTCGCAGGTAACATTGTTTCCGGGGAAAGTATTGTATTTCCTGAGCCCTGCCAGGTTGCTGGTAAATCCATCTGGTTGATATTGGATAAGAACATAGGAAATACCATTTATAGATTTTAAAAGATCTGTCAGTTTTGTGCAATAATCGATGGTGCCCCCCATATTGTCAGCTGTAGGATTTTCTATGGCTGAATCAGCGTGTGTTACACTGCGTTCCAAGGTATAGCCCAGCTGGGCTTTCAGCTTGCTGTTATTGGAAATAACCTGTCCGTCATCCTCGTTAATGTAAATGTAACTCATGTTGGAGTGACCCTGGGAATAATTTTTCAGAATCTGCTCCTGCTGGATATAAAAGTCAGTTCTGGAAAGAAGGCTGTAAAGAGATTCGAAAGCCTCATCTATGCGGTCGTTCCATTTGGCATTGGAATTTAGAACATCCAGAATGCTGTCTGCGCCTTGGGGCGGATAAGCCTCTGTTGGTTCATAATATCCATCATAGAGGGAGATGGAATCATAGAGCACTTTGCCGCCCCCGGATGTGATCTGAATGCCGGAAAGATCATCCATTACACCATATTGCATGTCGTCTTTGATGTCTTCGATAAGCTGTTTGAGATTTTCATCGTAGGATGCTATTTCAGTTGCAGAGTCACTGAATCCGTAATACTCCATATCCACAGAAAAATCCAGTTCTCCGCTGTCAATTTTTTCCAGAAAATCCTGAACATAATAATAATGCCGGGAAAGTGACTCGCCGGCAGAAGAAGCCTGGTGGCAGATCACAATGGGATTTCCACTGGAGGTATCAAAGTCCTGCGCCCATTTTTCCAGGTCTGAAACTGAATAGGCCAGACCGGAGGTGTTTTGAAAAGAGATTTCTTCATCGTTGGCAATTTCATTAAGATCAACTACTTGGGATGCAGATGTCTGATTTAAAGAAGCGTGAGCCTCAGATGAGGCATTTTTGTCAGATGACTGGGAAGCTTCATTTTGGGCAAGGCCTTTCCAGGATACATTAGTATAGGGAAATGTAACAGAAATTCCGTACATCACGTCATAGGCTGCGTCGTAGAGGGTATTGGCAAATGCCGTGGAATCCAGATAATCTTTCCCGGAATCAGAAAGCCTCAGACCATGTGCCAAAGAGGTAATTAAAAATAAACCTGAGAAGATTACAGTTCCCAGAAAAATATATTGCAATAGGAGCAAAAGCCCTTTGATACCAGGGTTGCGGTGCCATTTTTTCTTTTCCATATGGTTAACCCCTTTCTTGATAATGTGCTGCTTATCGTATTGGTAACGCCATTTGGCATATTCAATAGCGAATCTTTCAAATACTTTTAATCAAAGCTTTTCAATTTTATACCCAAGTCCCCAGACAACTTTTAAATACCTGGGCTCCTTGGGATTGATCTCAATCTTTTCCCGGATATGCCGGATATGCACGGCAATTGTGTTATCTGCCGCAATTGCTTCTTCATTCCAGATATTTTCATAAATTTGATTGATGGAAAATACCCGGCCCAGATTCTTTATGAGAAGAAGCAGAATATTATATTCAATTGGCGTAAGCCTCAGGGTTTCGCCATCCACCTGAACTTCTTTCTGATCGTCATTCACCGTCAGCCCGCCGGTTGTATAAATATGCTGACTTTCACAGGAAACCGCTGCACCCAGCTGGGTATATCTTCGAAGCTGGGAACGAACCCTGGCAATCAGCTCTAAAGGACTAAAGGGCTTGGTTACGTAATCGTCAGCTCCAACATTCAATCCAAGAATTTTATCTGCATCCTCGGACTTTGCTGAAAGAATGATAATAGGAAGAGAATGCTCCTCCCTGATTTTCAAAGTTGCCCTGATGCCATCCAGCTTCGGCATCATTACGTCGATGATCAACAGATCTACCTCATTTTTCTGTAAAACCAAAAGTGCCTGTTGTCCATCGTAAGCCTTTAGAATCTGGTGACCTTCCTGTTCCAGATAAATGCTGATGGCTTCTACAATATCTTTATCATCATCACATACAAGAATTGTTGCCATTTTCTTTTTCACCTCCCCTGTAATATATAAGGTATCAGACAAAATTTAAGATGAAAGGGGTAAAATCTTAAGATATTCTTATGAAAATATTGTACGTAAGCTTATGGATACACTGCACCGTATAAAAACGTACTTGTCCGATAAATATGAGTGTAAAAGAAAGCCACGCTAAATGCAACAATATTGTCGGCTTTTGTCAGCTTTTAGCTGCTCCACTCTTTTTTGAAAGTGAGCAATAGGGTCATCATACTGTTTTTCCAATTCATCCAGTCAGTCAATAGATTCTATTGTTTTCTGGCGGGAGCATTTCTTAGCTTTATCGTAATATGTGTCAACAATGGAAAGGCGAATTCGACCATTCAGGTTAGGTGTTTTTTGTAATAGGAAATTACGTTGGAGTTTCCTATTAAGCAGGATTCCTTTTTTGTGTGTCATTTTGCCTAAAAAAAAAGAAAAACTTTCGCGAGTTGACCTGTTGCGTATTGAAAAGGAATAGCTTATAATATTTTTAATAGTTTTAATCGTCGGATTTACATTCAGAAATGGAAAAGGACGCGTATGAGACAGGAGAAGAGAACTGAGACAATTACATACATAGTAGATGAGTCATATCGAATTCAGTATATGAGTAAAGCACTGATGAAACAGTTTTCGGATTTTGAGCCCGAAGAGATCTGTTATGAGAAGTTTCGGGGAAGAGAGAAGCCCTGTCGTAATTGCCCGTTGGCACATCCGAACCGGAAGACCGATTTATTTTATAATGAAGATCAGGGAAAATGGCTGAAAATCAATGCCGGAGAGGTCGAGTGGCCGGGAGCAAGGAACTGTCATGTGATTTTGGCAAAGGATATTTACGAGGAAGATATGGATAATCTTTGCCGTTTTGTAAATATGAAGAAGGAGATTCTGGAACGGAGAAACCCGGGCAAGACTGAGAAGAATAAGCTTACAGGTTTATTTGCCAGAAATCCTTTTTTTACACAGACAGAAACTTTTCTCAGAGTAAATGAAACTGCGGCAGGGAAATACTGTCTGGTAGCCATTGATATTGAACATTTTAAGCTTTTTAACGAATGGTATGGTCAGGTGGCAGGTGACAAGCTTCTGAGAGAAATCGGGGCGCATCTTAATAAAATGCGTCAGGAATTTGGCGGGATTGCCGGATATATGGGTGGGGATGACTTTGTAATTGTTCTTCCAAATGATGAAAAAGTCCTCGAAAATCTGAAATGCCGTATTACCGGATTTGTGCGTGCATACGGTGGACATACCGGATTCCTTCCTGCTTTTGGTTTTTATGTAATTGATGATATCAGTCTCAGTGCTTCACAGATGTATGACCGGGCAATTCTTGCGCAGGAGACAGTAAAGGGAAATTATGCTGTACGCTGTGCTTATTACAGCTCAGATATGAAGACACGCCTGGAGAATAATCATGTGCTCCTTGCTGAAGTGCAGGCCGGTCTGGAAAGAGATGAGTTTATCTACTATCTTCAGCCGAAATGTAATCTGAACACAGGTAAGATCGTCGGACTGGAATCTCTGGTGCGCTGGAAGCATCCTGAGAAGGGAATTGTGGCACCTGGATATTTTATTCCGGTTATGGAGAGTAACGGACTGATCACAGAACTGGACATGAAGGTGTGGGAGCAGGTTTGCCAGACGCTGCAGGACTGGATAAAAAGCGGACACAAGGTAATTCCTATTTCTGTCAATGTATCCAGTGTGGATATTTATGCAATTGATGTAGTAGAGCATTTTAAAAATCTGGTTCGCAAATATGGGCTTCCGCCGGAATATGTAGAGCTGGAGATTACGGAAAGTGCTTATGTAGAAGAATATAAGGTAATCACCAGTGTGGCAGAGGCACTGCGAAATGCAGGTTTTACCGTTCTGATGGATGATTTTGGAAGCGGCTATTCTTCTTTGAATATGCTGAAGGATGTAAATGTAGATGTTCTGAAGATTGACATGAAGTTCCTGAAAATGGATGAGAATACCATGGACAAGGGAATGGGAATTCTTGAGGCTGTTACCAGAATGGCAAATATTATGGGACTTCGCATGATTGCAGAGGGAGTTGAGACGGAAGACCAGATCAACTATCTGCTGAATATGGGCTGTATTTATGGTCAGGGCTATTTCTTCTACAAGCCTCTTCCAGTCGAAGAAATAAAAATACTTCTCAATGACGAGAATAATGTGGATTACCGGGGGATTCAGGCACGAAAAATTGAGCATGTGCGTTTCAAGGATCTGTTTCAGTCTGAGCTGGCAAGTGATAGCATACTGAATAATATTCTTGGACCAATTGCCATTTATGATGTATATTGTGATAATGTGGAATTGCTGCAGGTAAATGATAAATACTGTCTGCTGGTTGGACAGGATCCTGTGGATCTGGCAGAGAATGTTCAGGTCATGGAGGCAATACACCCGGATGACAGGAAAAAAATGCAGAATATTTTCCAGCGGTCTTTCCAGAGACTGGCTGAAGGTGCAGAGGGAACTGTGCGCCGCAGAAGAGAAGACGGTCAGTATATATGGATAAATATCAAAGCATTTTTCCTGAGAGAACAGGATGGACATAAGATGTTTTATGGAGCTGTCCGGGACGTATCCGAAGAAATGAATCAGTTCCAGAAATTGATGTTTTATCAAAACAGGGGAAATTAATGTAAATGCAAGGGCGCGTTGTCCTTGCATTTTAAATTGGTTTGTGGCATAATCTGTGATAATAACTTAACAAGCTGGAAACATAGCCGATTAGGCTTTTGTCCGGTTTCATTTCAAGATGACAGGTGAGAAAATGTCTGGTTTTACGAAAGAAATTATTATCAGGACTTTGTTTGAACTGCTTAATGAGAAACCTCTTGCGAAAATTACAGTGAAGGATATTGTGGAGCGCTGCGGTGTGAACCGGAATACTTTCTATTATCATTTCCGCGATATTTCTGATGTTGTGGAATCAGCTCTTCTTCGGGAAGTAGACAACGCTTTTGAACATCCGGTGGAAGTGGATTCTATGCTGGAATGCCTTGAGGTACTGGTGAAGCTGATCGGAGAGAACAAGAAGGCCATGCTCCATATTTACTGTTCCGTGCAGAGAGAAACGTTTACCAGTGCACTGGATAAAATGTGCCAGTATGTTATAAAGCAGTATATCGTACATAATTTTAAAGAAGAAATTATGGAAAAAGAAGATATGAAGGTGCTCATGCATTTTTATAAATGTGTAATGATTGGAGTGATTCTGGACTGGATGGATCACAGGATGTCTTATGATCTGACAGAATATGCAGAGAAGCTGCGTGAACTCTATGAAAATACTTTTGAGAAAACATTGGAAAAGGTGGCAGGAACCAAACCAGCTTATCTGAAAATCCTATAGGGAATTTGTAAATCTGCTTTTTCCTCGGAGAATGGAAATGCGGTAAACTTTTAGGCAAATATGGGATTGTGTCTGAATTTCAGACACAGTCCTTTTTTTGTCCGTTCCTTTTTGAAATTTATCTTACTATAATAAATCCATGAAAAGCAGAAAGGAGAATCAGAATGAATTCGTCAGGAACTTTGAAAATAGCACGAAATGGATATATAGTGATGGCAGTTGTTTTCTGTGCTTTGGGAATTTTTTTGATGGCTGTTCCGGAAAAAGCCGTGAAAATAATTTGTGTTCTTGCAGGAATTCTGTTTATTGCAGATGAAATTATAAAAATAATCGGATATTTTTCCAGAGATTTTTACTGTCTGGCTTTTCAATTTGACCTTGGCTTTGGAATTCTCATGATTGCAGTTGGAATTCTGATTCTGGTGAGAAGGGAAGCCATACTAAGACTGATTTTCGTGATTTTCGGTCTTGTGATTCTGACCGATGCATTGCTTCGGATCCAAATGTCAGTGGAAGCGAAAAAATTCGGTTTGAAGCTCTGGTGGGCAGTTTTGCTTATTGCAGTAGCAACCGGAATATTTGGAATGCTTCTTCTTGTTGATCCGGCAGGAGGTGCAAAGCTGACTGTGATTTTTACAGGCGTGGCATTTCTGCTGGAGGGAATACTGAAGCTTTGCGTGGTAGTATACACTGTGAAAATCCGTGAGAATGAAAATGTAGTCTGGGAAGATGAATTCAGAGAAATTTAAAGGAGGAGCATTATGAAACTGATTGATAAAGCAAAACAGGCCGCTATGGAAGGTGCTGTAACAAAAGCATTAGAATATCTGGAAAAGGATCCGGAGACAAACATTCCGAAGCTGATGGAGCTGGTAGATAAATTCACTCCGCAGGACTGGTATAAAGGTCAGAGAGATGCCATTCGTAATGCAATCCAGGACACAGACAGCAACTGGTATAAGCTGATCATGAACCTGTATCAGCTGGATCCAGGTGTTCGAAAAGTATTTTTCCAGAACTTTATTGTAAATGCCAGCTTAAAGGGAAGTGCAAGACAGGAAGAGGTTGCTGCACAGAACAATTGCAATGTTCCGTGGGCAATCCTTCTGGATCCTACAAGTGCCTGTAATCTGCATTGCACAGGATGCTGGGCAGCAGAGTATGGTCACAAGCTGAACCTGGATCTGGAGACCATTGACTCCATTATCAGACAGGGTAAAGAGCTTGGTGTTTACATGTATATTTATACCGGTGGTGAACCTACTGTACGTAAGAAGGATCTTATTAAACTTTGTGAGATGCATCCGGATTGTGAGTTCCTTTCCTTCTCAAACGGGACACTTTTCGATGAGGAATTCTGTGATGAAATCTTAAGAGTAAAGAACTTCGTTCCGGCATTCAGTCTGGAAGGTTCCGAGGAAGCCAACGACGGACGCCGTGGAGAGGGAATCTATCAGAAGGTTATGCATGCAATGAAACTGTTGAAGGACAGAGGTCTTCCATTTGGAGTTTCCACCTGCTATACAGGCATGAACGTAGACAGTGTAAGCAGTGAGGAATATTTTGACAAGCTGATTGACTGTGGTGCATTATTTGCATGGTTCTTCCATTACATGCCAGTTGGAAATGATGCTTCACCGGAGCTTCTTCTTACACCGGACCAGCGAGAAGAAATGTATCATGCAATTCGTAAATTCAGAAGCACAAAAGCAATCTTTACGCTGGATTTCCAGAATGATGCTGAATTTGTACATGGATGTATTGCAGGTGGAAGACATTATCTGCATATTAATGCAAATGGTGATGTGGAGCCTTGTGTATTCATCCATTATTCAAACTGCAATATCAAAGATACTTCTCTTCTGGACGCACTGAAGAGCCCGATTTTCCAGGCTTATCATGATAACCAGCCTTTCAACAAGAACATGCTTCGTCCATGCCCAATGCTGGAGAATCCGGAGATCCTGCGTAAATTAGTTGCAGAGACCGGCGCGAAATCCACTGATCTTCAGTCACCGGAGAGTGCAGAGCATCTTTGCGGCAAATGTGATAAATATGCAGCCTGCTGGAAAGAGAGAGCAGATCAGCTGTGGGATGAGAGACAGAAGGAAAAGGCAGAAAAAGCCAGATGCTGATAGTTTGCTGCAGGAATATGCAGAAAGAATGATTTCATAATAAAGTCTGAGTATAGTATGTCGCTTGCAACGGCATCTGTACTCAGACTTTTTTGTGCATGAGGAGAAAAAAACAGAG
>ULYF01025154.1_pt1 | contig 13339 bp, 9 predicted proteins | sample 1961941 | NCBI WGS metagenome assembly ULYF01 (sample SAMEA4835857, study PRJEB28245) | human gut metagenome | biome: gut microbiome; material: fecal sample | place: Denmark | collected 2008 | reverse complement strand
CTCCATCGAACAGGTAAAGCGTTTTCCCGAGCTTCTTGCTTCCCCGGTGGTTCTCGCCAACAGCCCGACCAGGAACGATGTTCTGCTTGCCATCCTTCTCGCGACCGATGCCTACGACACCCCGCTCATCGCGGGCATCAAGCCGGACGGCACGGGAAACTACGGGGAGCGCGAAGTTGAGACGAATATGGTCTTGAGCGTCTACAGCAGACAGAACTTCATCCGTTACTTCGCCCTGTTACGGGATATGGATGCCTTCGTGTTCGTAAGCGGCAGGAAAATCGAAGCGCTCGAAGACCTATCCGGGCTTCCGCTTGCGGAAAATTGCTCCGGTCTCGATATTGACAGGATTCTGCAACGCCCGAAGTGCCTTGGATAGATACGCAGACCGTTAACGATTACCGGCTGGATAGGGGATATTAACTTTCGTCCCTTAAATGAAGCAGAAAGGAGAAAACCATATGAGCAAATTAGTCATCGCGGAAAAGCCGATGCTCGCCCGCGATATCGCCCGCGCCATCACGGGAAAAGAGGTGTCCGAAAGCGCCCGCCTTCCCATCTCGGGAAACGGCTACACGGTCTGTGCCTGCGCCGGTCACCTTTTGGAACTGGTAAAACCGGATGCCATCGACCCAAAATGGGGAATGCCTTGGAGCCTTGATGTACTCCCTATCGAGGTTCACGACTGGCCGAAGGAACCGGCGGTCGATAAGAAGACCGGAGAGAGCAAGAAGCCCCTCATCGACCAGATTGCGGGACTCCTTAAAACCTGCGATTCCGTCATCGCCGCCGGTGACCCGGACGATGAGGGGCAGCTTATCGTGGACGAGCTTTTGGACTACCTCGGCTACGCCGGTAAGGTCGAGCGCGTCTACGTGAACGACAACATCGAGAAGAACATCGTGAAGGCATTCGACAAGCTCGTGCCCAACGACTCCTGCCGTGGTGCCGGGAACGCCGCCTATGCCCGACAGATGGCGGATATGTGCTTCGGCGTGAACGAGACGAGACTCGCCACCAAGCGTCTTGACGGCCTGTTCACCGTCGGACGCGTGCAGACCCCGACGCTGGGGCTTGTGGTGAAACGCGACGAAGCCATCGCCCACCACGTCACCCGAAAGTTCTACGAGCTGTTTGCAAGCGGTGATTCGGATGCCGGAGAACTCACCTTCAAGTATCTGCCGGGAAAGGAGCTGCTTGCCGGTGAGAAGCATCTGTTCGAGCGGCATACGCTGGAAGCCCTTAAGGAAAAGCTCGACGGACGCGACCTGCACTTTGAAACGACCGTATCGAAAAAGCAGGAGAACCCGCCGCTTCCCTACAACTTGACCGTGCTGCTTTCCGACATGAGCGAGCGCTTCGGCTTCACTGCCGCCGAGACTCAGCAAATCACGCAGGATTTGCGTGATAAGTACAAAGCCATCACCTACAACCGCTCCGATTCCCAATACCTCAAGGAAGAGCACCGAGAGCAGGCACCGGCAGTCCTTGCGCAGGCGATGAAGAACCTCGGCGTGCGCTGGCCTTTGGATTACCGGCTCCACTCCAAGGCGTTCAACGATGGGAACGTGACCGCCCACCACGGCATCATCCCGCAGGAAGCGGATGCGCCCGTGTCCGCGATGGAACCGGACGAAGCCAAGGTCTACACCGCCATCTGTGAGCGCTATGCGATGCAATTTCTTCCTCCCGCCGTGTACGACGTGAGCGAGAGCACGGTAAGCGTGGACGGCGGAACGCTTAAGCTCACCGCGAAGCGCCTTTCGGACGCGGGGGTCACGGCTGTCTTCCCGAACGTCTTGAACAGTCGTGTCAGAGAGGATTCCGATACAGGGAACCCATGGGTTCCCGCAGGAAGCCACACCCTTGCCGGTATCTCCTGTTCAATCACGGAAGGGGAGACCACCCCGCCCGCACCCTATACGGAGGGCACCCTCATCACAGACATGGCATCCATCGCGAAGTACGTCAAAGACCCGGAAATCCGGGAAATCCTTAAGCGTAAGGATGACGGCAAGAAGGGCGAACACGGCGGTATCGGAACGACGGCCACCCGCTCCTCCATCATCGAGGGTCTGAAAACCCGTGGCTACCTTGAGGAACGAAAGGGAAAGGTTCGAGCGACCGATAAGGCCAAGGCGTTCTACGCACTCCTCCCGCCGGAGATTCGCGGTGCAGACGTGACCGCAAGATGGTGGCTCATCCAACAGGATATCGCAGACGGCAAGGCGGACGTGAACGCCCTGCAAGATTCCGTCATCGAGGTCTTCAATCACCACCGCGAGACCGCCTACGTGGGCGCATCCATCGCAGGTACCGGAAAGACCGTAGTGGGCAAGTGTCCGAGGTGCGGCAAGGACGTTATAAAGACCGGCTCCATCTACGCCTGCTCCTCCATCAAGAACGAGAAGCAGGAAGACGGCACTTGGAAGGAGGTCGCGGGCTGCGGGTTCAAGTTGTTCGGCTTCTGCACCAAGAAGTTCACCGAGAAGCAGGCCGCATCTCTTCTTGATGGGAAGGCGGTCGCGCTAAGGGGCTGCAAGTCCAAGGCCGGGAAGACCTTTGACTGCAAAGTCGTTCTTCAAAAGGATGGGTCGGTAGAACCCATTTTCACACCGAGAAAACCCACGAAGAAAGGCCGCAGGTAGCGGCAGAAAGGAAGGAATGACATGGCAACACTCCTATCACCGGATATGCTTCCCGAGGATATTCGGAACATGGATTTCGGGCAGGCTTCCATGCCCCACGCGCCAGAAGCCCAGACCCCGGAAGTGCCCTACGATACGACCACATCCGCACCAGACCGCCCTGCCATACCACTCTCCCCGGACATGCTTTCCGGGAACCTGCGAGGAAACGACAGTGAGAAATCGGGCATCGAGTTCTCCTTCGATGCTTTCGGATACACCCAGCAGGTCGAACTCGTCAGGGAGTCCTATGCAGACGGAAACCTTGCAGTGACCGCCTATCTCTCCGACCCAACCGACGAATCGTTCGGTCAGCCTTGGAGCAGCGTTACCGTGAACTTCGGTTCCCCACTGCAACAGGACGCGACCGTTTTCCTCGACACCAATAACATGGGAGAAGCGATGCTCTCGAATATCTCCCAGCTCGGAGCCTTCACCGGCCAGTTCATGCGTTCGGGATTCTGCTCCTACCCGGCCTTCACCTTCGATACCGAAGTCATGGGCAACATGCGCGACTTAAACGAGTTCGCATCGGCAGACCACAGCAGCCTTGCCGAGATGCGGGGCGCGTGCCACGCGGCACTCGAAAACGTATACGGCAGCGAGTTCACGGATGCCTTGGAAAGCGGTTACGACCTGAACGCCGAATCCCATGACTGCGCTTCCGGAAGCGCCGTGCTCGAAACCTGCGATACGACCCGCGCGGAACAACCCACGAACCATGCGAAAGGGGTGCGATAGGCATGAGCCGCTTTCACTCGAACCGGACTTGCATCCGTTCGCCGACAGCTATCCCAAGCAGCCAAAACATACCATTGTGCTAAAATCGGGTACCGTATACGCACCGCGCGGGACTACCCGTTCCGCACAGACAGAAAGGATGAAAAGACATGCCCAAGAAGACACCGGAGCCAGAGCAGGCTCCCAAGGCAGACAACTACGCCAAAATCAACATGCCCGCCGCCTTCCTCACGCCCCACGACATTCAGACAAGTGACGGGCGCACCTTCGAGAAGTGCTTCGTTTCCTTCCCCAAGGGGACGAAGGTGAACGGCATCGACGTGAGCGGCTTCTCAACCGATGTGTTCCTCTCCGACTACATGAAGAAGGACATGCTTGAGAAGGGACGCGCCACGGTCTCGTTCAAGAAGGACGAGCCGGTGCCCATCTGGACGGGGAAGAAGGACGATGCCGAGCACCCGTATCAGCGCTACGAGGTGAAGGCCACCGACCTCACCCACGCACTCAAGGTGGCGCAGGACTCCTATAAGGCCGAAAAAGCCGCAGAGCGTGCCGCCGCAAAGGACGGCGTGAGCCTTGCGGGCGAAGCGCGCGACATGGAGACCGGGAAGGACGCGCTCGCAGGCGATGACCCCGCCAAGTCCACCAAGTCGCGAACCGGGCAGGATATTGCCCAGTAGTACAGAGGAAAGAGGTGACAGTTCATGGTAATCGAAGTGCTCTACAAGTCCTTCCGCTACGAGAAGTTCGACTCGTCTGCCCAGACGAACTCCGAGCCGTTCCGCGCGAAGGGAACGAACATCCTTACCGACTGGAACCTCTACCTCGGTGCCCTTGAGGAAAACGGCATCATCCTCGCAGAGCACTGGTATGACGGAAATCCGCAGCACGCAGGCGGGCAGGGGACCCTTGAGGGCACCAAGGTTCCCGCCGCCACCCGTCAGGTCGGGAGCGCCATGCTCCTCGTCTCGCCAGATGAGCTGGACGATGTGGTCTGGCTCAAGAAGGACGGCGAAAAGCTCCTGTGGCGGGAGGGCGATGAGCTGATAAACGGTGAGCGGTTCTTCGCCATGGAGCAGCTGTGTTACTCCGATGCCACAGTGCAATCAATCAACCGTCGCGCCATCGCCGTGTTCGACTACTTGAAGCACGCGCACCCGACGTACCCGGATGATGAGATTGCCCGCATCATGGGCTACACCGAATCCGCCATCGAGCGCATCCGCGATGCAGAAATCTCTCAGGACGAGGGTTTCGTGGACGATGACGGGGAAGGTCAAAACGAGGAAGACAACACCGGGGCTATCGGCGGATATGACTTCGGTTAGAGATAGAACGAAACGAGAAACGCAGTTCAAACGAACCACCAACGAAGCTACAGAAAACCACGCAAACAAGGAAGGAGAAAAGAACACATGAAGATTCTCGGACGAATCAGGAAATCTAAGGTGCTCACTGCGGTCATGACCGCAGTGCTCATCTTCCAATCAGCCTGCCCCACCGGGCTTGCCTATGCCGCCGAGCAGGCGCGTTCCAGTGCGGTGCTCACGGTGACCGCATCCGTCGATGACCTCGATGAGACGCTTCCGACCCTCAAAAGCCCCACTGACTTTACCGCAGGCTCGGCTATCGGCACCTGCCCCGCGTTTTGGGTCGCGAACGATGACGGCACTTCCTATGTGGAAGCCCTCATGGCGAAGAAACAGAAGCAAGGTCTTGCGCTCAACTGGTACAACGAAGAGACCGGTGAGTCCTTCGACTGGTACAAGACCAAGGTGACTGACAGCATCCATGTGGTCGGCAAGTGGGAGAAGTACGACGTTTCCGTCACCTTCTCCGCAAATGACGGAACCACCAAGTCAGATACCGAGACCGTCCCCTACGGGCAGTCCTACAAGCAGGCGTTCGGTAAGGAGAAGGCCGCTCCCGCGACCCGCAAGGGCTACGAGTTCGCCGGTTGGTACGATTCCACCACCAACGAGCCATTCGACTTCACCAAGAAGCTCACCGACCCCACCGTATCCGTCTACGCCAAGTGGAACCTCAAAGATGCCGTGGAGGTAAGCCCCTCGGATACCGCTCGTCCCGCGCAGACCGCAACGGGCACCTGTTCCATCAATGGAACATGGTTCGGTTCCCCGTTCCCTTGGGGTTCCATCGCACGCTTCAACCTCTCGAATTTCACCGGCGAGCTTGCCGGTGCCACTGTGAACGATGCGCAGTGCGTGGACTCCGGTGCTGAGAACCCATATCTCGCTGGCCGTCGCTCCGCCACCTATCAGGCAACGCTGACCTCTTTTGACGAGACCACGGGCAAGGCTGTATACGACGTGTACCTCTACCCGGCTGGACATGCCACCGGCGATATGTACGTCGTGCGCCCGGTGCAAGATTCCTACCACAACACACAGGTCGGTGTGCAGCGTATGCACACCACCATCACCGTCTACAAGGTCGTGAAGGGCTACATCGAGCTTACCAAGGCTTCCACTTGCACCAACGTCTCCGACAACAACAAGCTCTACAGCCTTGCGGGCGCGGAGTTCTCCATCTATGACGCTTCGGGCAAGTTCGTCCAGAAGCTCACCACCAACGAGAAGGGCGATACCGGCAGGAGCGAGCTGCTGACCGCTGGCACCTACACGGTCAAGGAGACCAAGGCTCCGGAGGGCTACTACGCCGCCGATGACTTCACCGTCAAAGTGAACGCCGGTCAGGTCACCAAGAAGACCGTCGGCGATAAGCCTTACAACGACCCGCTGGCAATGCTTGTCGGCAAGTTCGACGGCGAGAAGACCTACAACGGTGCGGGCAACCTCCCGCAGGGTTCCGCCACCCTCGCCGATGCCGAGTTCACCGTCGATTACTACGACACCTTCGACTACGACAACTACGATGTCCTCAAGAAGGCCGATATCGAGCCGACCCGTTCTTGGACATTCAAGACGGATGCTGATGGATTCTCATATTTCGACACCGAGCACTTCGTCTCAGGCGATGCCTTCTTCTACAATGAGCAGAATAATATCTGTATTCCTCGCGGCACCATCGTCGTGCGCGAGACCAAGGCACCGACGGGCTACCTCAAGAGCAATGCCGTGAGCTTCCAGAAGATTATGGAAGGCTCTAACACCGAAGCGCTCAAGACGTACAACCTCGCTGAGGTTCCCGAGCAGGTCTATCGCTCCGACTTCGAGTTCACCAAGAAGGCCGAGAACGGCTCCGACCGCCTTGCTGGCGTGCCCTTCAAAGTGACCTCCCTCACCACCGGCGAGTCCCATATCGCCGTGACCGATGAGAACGGCTATTTCAGCTCCGCATCCTCTTGGAATGCCCATGACGGCAACACCAACGCGAACGACTGGGCGCTGACCGCCGATGGCACCATCGACAGCGCAAGGCTCGATGCGACTGCCGGTTTCTGGTTCGGCAACAACACCGTACTCGATGCGGACGGTCACGCCACAACAGGCGATGCCATCAAGGCCGACAATGCGCTCGGTGCCATGCCTTTCGACACCTACAGCGTCGAGGAGCTTCGCTGCACCGCGAACGAGGGGCACGCGCTGGTGAACACCACCGTCACCATCAGCCGCAACGGCGCTACCATCGACTTCGGCACGCTTGATGACCCGGAGCCGGAAATCCACACCACCGCCTACGACGCTTCCGATAGCGACCACTACATCGGAGTCGGCACCGTCAAGGTCTCCGACAAGGTGGAGTACAGCCACCTCGTCGCTGGCAAGAGCTACACCGTCACCGGCGAGCTGCGCGATGCCGAGACCGGCGATGTGCTCAAGGTGAACGGCAAGACCGTGACCGCTTCCCAAACCTTCACGGCTGAGAAGTCCAACGGTTCCGTGACCGTCGATTTCAGCTTCGACAGCTATGGTCTTGCGGGAAAGACCCTCGTGGTCTATGAGACCCTGACCGATGCGTCCGGCTCCAAGCTCGCCGAGCACAAGGACAAGGACGATGTGTCCCAACAGGTGACCGTCCTCAAGCCGGAAATCGGTACCACCGCCACCGACAAGGCGGACGGAGACAAGAACGTGGTCTCCGAGCCGGAAGCCACCATCACCGATACCGTGCGCTACGTAAACCTGACCCCCGGCAAGACCTACAAGGTCACCGGCACCCTCTATGAGAAGGTCAAGGGCAAGGACGGCAAGGTCACCGAGAAGAAGTTCACCGTGAACGGCAAGGACGTGACGGCTGAGACCGAGTTCACCGCCGAGAAGTCTTCCGGTGAGGTGGAGGTCACCTTCACCTTCGACGCTTCCGCCATCAAGGATGGCACCGAGCTTGTTGCCTTCGAGACCGTTTCCAGCGACGGGCACGAGATTTGCGCTCACGCGGATATCGAGGACGAAGGCCAGACCGTGACCGTCACCAAGCCCGAGGTCGGCACCACCGCCACCGACGGGTTCGATGGAGACAAGAACGTGGTTGCGGACACCGATGCAACCGTCACCGATACCGTCCACTATAAGAACCTGACCCCCGGCCAAACCTATAAGGTCACCGGCACCCTCTATCAGAAGGTGACCGATAAGGACGGCAAGGTCACGAAGAAGAAGCTCACCGTTGACGGCAAGGACGTGACTGCCGAGACCGAGTTCACCGCCGAGACCTCTGACGGCGATGCGACCGTGACCTTCAAGTTCGATGCTTCCGGCATCAAGGACAAGACCCCTCTCGTCGCGTTCGAGTCCCTTTCCTACAAGGATAAGGAGCTTTGCGCCCACGCGGATATCGAGGACGAAGACCAGACCGTGACCGTCAACCAGCCCTCCGTGGGCACCACCGCCACCGACAAGCTGGATGGCGATAAGACGGTCATCGCAGATGCCGAGTCCTCCGTTACCGACGAGGTTGCCTATGACCACGTGCTCACCGGTAAGTCCTACACCATGGCCGGTATCCTGATGGATGCTAAGACCGGTCTTCCCGTCCTGACGGGCGAAGGTGCGAAGAAGTTCACCGAGGATGACCTCGTGAAGTTCACCACCGGTCTGTTGGACGTTCTGGGATTCAAGTCCGATTCGGATGAGGATGGCATCGACTGGTCGGCTGTCAAGTCGCTCCCGACTGCAAGCATCGACCTCTCCAAGGTGACGGCTTACGCGGAGGTGAACAAGGAACTCTTCTCCTGCCTTGTCTACCAGACGGCGGAGTTTACGCCCGAGAAGGAGTCCGGTTCCATCGACATGGACTACACCTTCAACTCCAACGACGTCATCGACCGCCTGTCCGGCGAGACCAAGAACCTCGTGGTCTTCGAGGTCATGTTCAAGGGCGGCATCGAGAACGCTTCCGATGAGACTCCCGTTTCCATCGTCGCGAGCGAATGCGATAAGGACAACGAGGGACAGACGGTGAAACTCGCCCCGAGTACCATCGGTACCACCGCGACCGACAAGTCCGACGGTGACCATGAACTGATGGCTGGCAAGGATGCCGTCATCACTGACGAGGTGAAGTACGAGGGTCTTATCCCCGGCAAGGAGTACACGCTCCATGCAGCGCTCATGGATAAGAAGACCGGCGAGCCTTTGAAGGTTGCCGACAAGGGCGTGACCGCCGAACTCAAGTTCACGCCGAACAGCGAGAACGGCACGGTCTCCATCAACCTCGGCGAGTTCGATGCAACCTCCCTCGACGGTCATACACTGGTTGTCTTCGAGGAGCTGACCAAACAGAGTGATATCGACAGCAAGACCACGGACGTTACCGTGGCGGAGCATAAGGATATCAACGACGAGGGACAGTCCGTGACCATCACCTCGACCCCGGCAGGCTCCACCTACGGAAAGACCGGCGTTGACATGACGAACATCGCCATCGCCATCGGCATCCTCCTGATTGCCGCAGGCTGCGCGACCGCTTACGGCATCAAGAGCCGCAAGACCATCAAGGGCGATGCGGACGAGAGCGCAGAGGATAACACCGAAGCCTAGTGCCCGTAACGCCTGAAACCGGCAGGGTGCCGCGACACTCCGGCACCCTGCCTTCCTTTTTAATTTGAAAGGGGGATACACCCATGAAGGACGATAAAGAGAACGATATCGAGATGAACGACGGGGATTCCGCCGAAGCGCCTGCGGATGGGAACAACATGCAGGCAAACCCGGAAAGCGAGAAGAAGCCGCATAACCAGAAGGTCATCGCCGCCATCTGCGGCCTTGCCCTCGTCGCGCTCATCGGCGGCGGTGCCTATTATGGCATCAGCCACCAAACCGGTGCAGGCTCCACGACCGAATCCGCACAGGCGAAGGATTCCAAGGAAAGCGGTTCCGATAGCAAGGAGCAGTCCCACACCCACGATTGGTCTATCACCTATAAGACCGTACACCACGACGCGGTGACCCATACGGAACATGTGGAACCCGTCTATCAGAATCAGACCACCTACCATACCGTTTGCAATGAGTGCAAGCAGGTCATCGACGGCAAGGCCGATGAGCACATCAAGCAGACCGGTCACTCCGGCTACTCCACCAACGTCCCCATCACCGATGAGGTCATGGTGAGCGAGGGCTATGACAAACAGGTCACCGACACCCCGGCTTACGATGAGACGGTCATCGACAAGCTGGTCTGCACCACCTGCGGAGCGACGAAGGATGCCCCGCAGGCCACATCGGATGCCGCCAAGTAATTCAGATGGCCAGATTGGGAAATCATAACCGGAAATCCCGTGCGGCTTTTGCGGCAGCGGCGGTCTTCTTGGCCGTCGCTGCCATCCTTTTCGGCGTGCTGCTTCATTTCTATCAGGACGCAAGTCCATCACCGTCACCAAACGGCACGCCGCACGAGACCGCCACGGAAAGCGCAGGGGGTCGGGAATCCGAGTTCCCTACTGTTGATTGGGATTACTGGAAGAGTGTGAACGGGGATGTTATCGGATGGATAACCGTGCCGGGGACGGATATCAACCATCCTATCCTGCAAGCCCACGCATCTGACCCGGATTACTACCTGCATCACGATATCTACCGGAACTACAACCCTTTGGGTGCGCTCTATCTCGACGCAGAATGCGAGAGGGAGGGCTTTCAAAGTCCGAATGCCGTCATCCTCGGACACAGCCTGCGTATCGGTGGTGCCATCACCTGTTTCGGAAACATCCAGAACTACAGCGATAAAACTTTCGCATCAGAGCACGCCAAGGTACTCATCCAGACACCGGAAAAGAAGATGCGCTACACCGTGCGCTTCGCCAACATCGTGAAGGGATGGGAGCCGACCAAACGGACGGCGTTTGCCGGTGAATCGGATTTCCGAAGTTGGTACGATTCCTCGCGGGAATCTGCCGCCATGGTACTCGATACCGATTCCGAACCGAATCAGGTCATCTCCCTCGTCTCCTGCTCCTATAACTTCTGGAAGCAGAACGAGCGGACGGTCGTGACCACCAGTATCGACCAAAAACAAGCGCAAACGGAAACTGTTTCGACCGAATCCCGTCAGACTGGCTCTGATGCCGAATAAGGGCAGGTTTCAATCCGTTCGCACCCACGCTACAAACGTACCGTCAAGACCCCGCAGATGCGATTCTGTGGGGTCGTTTTCTTAGAACATGTCGGAAAAGCGGCAGCTATCGTATAATTTCAATGAGCTTTCCCGGAAAGGAGACCATGATGAAATCTAAGCAGAAGCAGACTCCTACGGAGATTGTTGATAGCCAGCGTCAGGCCGTCGTTGAGAAAATCATCGAGGACATGAAGCGCGACGGGCTTCGTTGGGCAGAACCGTACCTGCCCTCCCTAACACCGCACAACCCCGTCTCCGGCACCGTGTATCAGGGCGGAAACCGTGTGCATCTTGGCTTCATCGGGTTCATGCGCGGCTATACGGACAACCGGTGGGCTACCTTCAACCAGATAAAGGATGCCGGTTGGCATGTAAAAAAGGGTGCCAAGTCCGCGCTCATCGAGAAATGGAAGCAGTTCGCCTTCTACAAGGAAAACGAGGATACCGGTGAGAAGGAGCTTGCGGGGCGCTATCCGAAGCTCGTCGGCTATTGGAACGTCTTCAATGCGGAAGATATCGAGGGCATTCCGCCAGAAAACCCCCCCGTCCACCAGAATGACCGGACAGCTATCATCGCCCAAAACCTTGAAGAATCTTCCAGATGCCCAGTCATCGAGAGCACCAGCTATCTCGGCAGCGCCGCCTACTCTCCGGCTACAGACCGCATCCTCATCGCCCCGCGAGAGACCTTCCGCTCGGACGAAGCGTTCACCCGCGTCCTGCTGCATGAGATGACTCACTCTACCGGACACCCTTCCGCCCTCGCCCGTGAACTCGACACCCGCTTCGGAAGCCCTTCCTATGCTGAGGAAGAGCTGGTCGCGGAGCTTGGAAGCCTTTTCCTTTCCGCAGACCTCGGTATCCAGAGCACCGATTTGGAGGGCGAGTTCTACGAGAACCACGTCTCCTATCTGCAATCTTGGATGAATGCATTGGAAAACGACCCTTCCTATCTCTTCAAAGCCGCATCGAAAGCCGACCATGCGGACACCTTCATCATGGAGCGCTACGAGGAGGAACTGGGAAAGAACATCGAGATTGACGCACCGGAACTGGAAGAGGAGGTATCGCTTGCCGGGGAGAGTCATGACATGGCAAGTGCATCCGAACACCAGCCGGAAAGCGAGATGCCGGAAAACGTTCTCTCCACCGTTCTGTAACATGCGTTTGCCAAGAAAGAACATGTGTTCAAGTTCTATATTGCCGTAACACCGGCATTATAGTATAATGGTAACATATGATAACAGCCATCTGGCGGAAAGGACGATAGGTATGGCAGAAATAGAAAAGAGACCTTGGCGCTTCACCATCGAGTTCGATGAGGAGAAGGCAAAAAGGAACGGCTACAACGTAGATGACCTCTACGACTGCGTGGGAAAATACGCGGAGCAAATGGGTAACGTCCGCATCGGTCTTGGTACTTGGCAGGCAAAGAACCGAAAGGTGCAGTTCGGAGCGCAGTGCCCTGTTTGCGCGACTCTATCCAAACAGCCTTGGGTGATGCAGAACATTAAGTCATGGCGCACCTATGAAGATATGAACGAACCTGATGGCGAGGACTATTTGAACATTGTCCGCCGCCACAGCCCGGAACGCATCCGCGAATAGAAATCGGTAAGATTGGAGCCGGTCGTGGAATTGGATAGGAAAGAATTTCACTTCGACCTTGACGTTGATAGTCTAAAACGTACCTATTCCGACCATGACAGCTCCTCATGGAATGCCGCATGGTCAGATATCCGCGAGCTTCTGGAAGAACATGGATTTGAAAAACCGCAGTATTCAGGCTATGAATCTGTCGGCAAAATGAGCTATCTGGAAGCCTACCATGTGATAGATATCCTATCCGACAAGCTCCCCTGGTTCAGTAGCTGCATGAAAGCGGCCACCTTTACGGAAATCGGTGAAAGCTACGATGTGAAGGAGTTTCTTGAGAATGGGATGCAACCATCACTTCCCCTCCGCCCCGACACCCGCAAGGAGCTTCACTTCGACTTGGAAATGGCTGCGCTCAGTGAGAATTACGGCTCCATCAGGCCGAATGCTTGGCGCGGCGCTTGGACGCTTATCCGCAACTTCATGGAACGCAACGGATTCATCCACACCCAGTATTCCGGCTATGAATCAAAGGCGGCGATGCCGATTGACAAGGCATTGGCCGTCATGGAGGAATTGCAACAGAGATATCCTTGGTTCAAGGACTCCCTTCTCGCCGCATCGCTCACCGAGGTCGGCGAACGCCACGATGCCCTCTCCTATATCAAGGGTTCCAGTGGCATCATCGTTCCGGTTCCCACCCATTCGCTTGGGCTTGAGGAGCCGGATTTCTTCGGTTCCGAAATCGGTGATATGAAGAGTGCGACCGCAGAGCT
>ULYF01062711.1_pt1 | contig 13383 bp, 10 predicted proteins | sample 1961941 | NCBI WGS metagenome assembly ULYF01 (sample SAMEA4835857, study PRJEB28245) | human gut metagenome | biome: gut microbiome; material: fecal sample | place: Denmark | collected 2008 | reverse complement strand
ATCTCATCCACTTTTCCCGATATCTCATCCAGTTCCTGTATCATACTCTCCATGACGCTGCTCATGTTTCCAAATGCCTCCATGGTATATCCGGCACTCTCTACCATTTCATTGACTTTGCCGCTTGTCTCCATGACACATTCCCCGGACTGCAGGACTTCATTTTTCATTTCCGCTACGGTCATGATCAGGGATCTCATTCTTGTAATGGTATGAAATAATGCCTCGGAAAGTTTTCCAAACTCTCCACCTTTTTTCCGTTTCTCTTTTTCCTGTACCGTAAGATCTCCGTTTGCCACACGATCAAGTCTTCCGATACTTTTTCTGATATTGCGCGTAATGCCTGCCGTGATCACGGTTGCAATAAGCATGGCTGCAATGCATGCCGCAACGATCATAGCGATCGTGATATCCCGGATATCTTTCGTTCCTGCGGTAATGTACTCAATCGGCACCATCACAACAATTTTTCCACCTGTCACGGAACTCTCTGCACTCATATAATAATAATGTCTGCCATCCACTTTTACATAACTGCTGCTTTCTGCTGTATCTATCAGACCACTGTCAACCGGATTATTTACGCTGATCATCCTGCCATCTGCAGTCATATCTATGGCTGTAAGCGCTGATTTTTCATAGTTCTGGGTAAGTCCCTCATAAGATTTCTGATACGAAACAACACCTATTATGATAATAAAAATAATGGGTACTAAAAATCCCGTTATTAACTGCAGTCGGATCGAGCTGTGCGGTACAACGATTTTTATCTGATGCAGTTTTCTTTTTTTCGACATAAAAAAACCTCCCATCTTTTTATCTTTATCATAAAAGGACGAAAGGTTTTATAAAATGTCTTATTTTTTAATTGAGTATCGTTTTTTTATTAAATGGAAATATTAATATTCTCTACCGGACTCTGTCCTGCTGCAGGTGCAGTTTGCGCCGAAGCACCTGTATAAGCAGCGGATGTGCCCTGCGACAATGTACCGGTATCACCGCTCATTGTCTGATCTGTCTCTAACTCCGCATCCTGCTGTGCCTGCATCTTAATCTGTGCCTCTGTCAGCTGTAAATTTGTGGACTCGGCAGATAAACTCACAATCACACCGGAATCCGGTGATATATCAGATGTATTGCGGTTTCCCATCTGGTCTTTGATGTATTTCATATCTGCTTCGCTGATCTTGCTCTGCTCCTGTCGTCTGTGACTGTTGCGCTTCTGCCGTATTTCAATCCGTTTTGCCTTTTCTTTCTGTACGTTCTGGATCTCTTCGATTGCAATTTTTTCCTTTAACTCGCGCTCTTTATTTGCTGCGCGGCGCTTGATCTCACCTTTCTTCTGCGTCGCCTCAGACTTGTTTTCGCTTTTATATTTTCTATTTTCTATCTCTTCCTGTTTCAAATGACGCACTTTAAGCTGCGCACACTCTACCATCCGTCTCGCATGTGCAACTGCTGCCGATATTTCCTTGCTGTCGTATTCCCCCGTTGCGGCATACCGCTGCAAAGTGGCAAGCCTGCTTTTTGCTTTTGTCAATGCATTTGCCGCGCCCTGCGGTTTCTTTGCACGCAAAAGCTGATTGGAAACTTCCTTATAGTTATAATTCAGTTTTTTCTTTGTGCCGCTGCTTTTGCTCTTTCCACAGACGTACTCAATACGCGCACGCGAATCCTTATTTGCATTTTTAATAGTCAATGTTCCAGCCATTGCCACTGCCCCCGTGGTGCTCCCGGCACTGTTCACCGAAACTCCCATAACTCATATTCCTCCCTGACGTCATGACAGGGATCACATAATATTTTTTACCCGCTTTGCGCGTGCCTGTCATGAAAAATGAATCCATTCATATATCTTTAACATCGGCAAAACTGCACAAAATAATTACCTTCAATTTACATGATATGACACATCCAGAGCGTTTCCGCAATGTTAACCATACAAAACAATCCCAATATTACTGCAGACATATTTAAGACCAGTACCGGCACTTCTTTTCTGATCTGCCCGCGCATCTGTCTGATACAGAAAAGACAGACCGCCATCAGAATAAAATACAGGTAAATATACGGCCGGTCCGCCGATGCATAGATTGTCGGCGAAAAACCCATGACAATACCGGATGCAAGCCCGACACCAAGTATGGCAATCGTATAGAAATACGTTTCCAGCTTTTCTCTCATCAGGCAAAACAGTGCATAGGACATTCCTGCCACCGTCACGATCAAAAATATCACCGGGAACCAGTTCGCAGGATCTTTAAAATTCCATTCCGCTGTCTGCTTTGGTATGATAAATATTTTTTCATACCACGGATGCCCGGTGCGGATCAGTGCATATCCAAGGATACAAAATACCGGAACAGATGACAGCAGCGTTTTTATCAAATTTTTTGTTTTCAGTCCGACCAATACGGCAAGCACGGCCGAGACGATCAGGAAAATACTGTTGACCTGCGCAACAAAAATGCGTTCTATATTTGCAGCCCCCATATATATTTTTTCCCAAACGGAAAAGTATGCAAATTCCGGCATACGTCCTTCCACTTCCTGCATACTGCGAATGCCGTTTCCCGGGCAGCGCAGAATCGTAAAAAGCGAGATCACATCAATGACTGCATATCCGTAGATCCACAGACTTCCAGACTTCTTTCTGCGCCAGCTATAAACCATGGCAAGAAACAGCAGCACCAGCAAAATTGCAGCAACCTGCTCCTGACTGCTGCAAAAAATGCAGGAAACCACACCGCCTGCACCTTCATACCAGTGTACATGTCCTTTCTGTGCCAGTTTCTGTAAAAGCAGGGCAATGTATAATAACCCAAGAAGCGGCCACAGATAATTGACCGTTGTCGCGATCCAGCCTGCTGACACCATATCAGAAAATGGATAAAGCAGCATAAATGCACAGACAAGCCATTTACCTGCCGTTTTATTTATGTTACATTCCATATCCAGATATTTTTCCGGATTCAAGAATAATAAGCGGTATAATAATACAGGAATCAATGTAAAAACAATAATATCCAGTATCTTCCACAGCCATGGAACCTGTACCAACGGGATAAGTACAAATTCGATTGCCATTCTTGAAGACCATGTCGCATAGCGGTGTGCTAAGATTTCCCAGATACTTCTTCCATCCATCAGAGTCTGAAAATAGACAACATCATCCCCCGCAGAAATTTTAATGACCAGATGCCAGATGAGTGCCGCCACAAACACCACCACAAATGGAATATTTTGCCTGAATACCTTTTGTATTTTTTCTTTCACTCTTTTGTTCCCCGATGTACTAGCAGATCTCAGCTCCGCTCGGCATTGCTTTTTCCGGTGTCATCAGTGCAAGATTACCCTCTGCATCTTCTGCACATAAGAGCATTCCCTCAGATAAAACTCCAGCAAGTTTTGCAGGTTTTAAGTTCACAAGTACCATTACTTTTTTGCCGACCATCTCTTCCGGTGTGTAGTATTTGCGGATACCGGAAACGATCTGTTTTACCTGACTTCCGATTTTTACCTGGGAACATAATAATTTCTTTGACTTCGGCACTGCTTCACAGGAAATGATCTCTCCGACCTGGAACTGCATTTTCATAAAATCATCATATTCGATCTCCGGTTTTGCCTCGATATCGATTGCTTCGCCTGATTCCTCTGTAGTCTCCGGCAGCTCGCCAAGCGCCTTCTGCTCTGCCTCAAACTCTGCTTTCTGTGCTTCACGGATCGCATCGATCTTTGGCATGATCTCTTTTGCATCCAGACGTGCAAAAAGGATCTCCGGTTTGTCTGTCACTTTATTTCCATTCTCATAAAGTCCGAATTTGTCCAGATTATCATATTCACGCATACCTGCATTCAGCTGCGCTAAGATACGGTCTGCTGTCTCCGGTAAGAAGCTCTTTAACAGACATGCTCCGATCGTGATGGACTCTACCAGATTATAAAGTACTTCTGCCAGCCGGTCTTTTGCTGCCTCGTCCTTTGCAAGTACCCACGGTGCAGTCTCATCAATGTATTTGTTGCAGCGGCGGAATAAGTTAAATACCTCTGTGATTGCATCTGCAACACGCAGATTTTTCATCTTCTCTGCAACTTTATCTCTCGCAGATGTCACAACTGCCTTTAAGTCTGCATCAACTTCCTCTGTCACACCTGTGCTCTTTACCACATCGTCAAAATATTTATTGCTCATGGAAATGGTACGGTTTACAAGGTTTCCAAGGATATTAGCAAGGTCAGAGTTGTAACGCTCGATGACAAGATCCCAGGTAATGATTCCGTCATTTTCAAACGGCATCTCGTGTAATACAAAGTAACGTGTTGCATCCACGCCGAATAAATCAGCCATATCATCTGCGTAGATCACGTTTCCTTTAGACTTACTCATCTTCTCGCCGCCCTGTAAAAGCCACGGATGACCAAACACCTGTTTGGGCAGCGGCAGATCCAGTGCCATCAAAAAGATCGGCCAGTAGATCGTATGGAAACGGATGATGTCTTTTCCGATCAGATGTAAGTCTGCAGGCCAGTTCTTGTTGAACAGATCACTGGAATTGCCGTCTGCATCGTATCCAATCTTGGTGATATAGTTGGTCAGAGCGTCCAGCCACACATAAACGACATGTTTCGGATCGAAATCTACCGGAATGCCCCAGGAAAATGATGTTCTGGAAACGCACAGATCCTGTAATCCCGGAAGTAAGAAGTTGTTCATCATCTCATTTTTTCTGGAAACCGGCTGGATAAATTCCGGATGCTCATTGATGTAGTTGATGAGTTTGTCAGCATATTTGCTCATTTTAAAGAAATATGCCTCCTCTTTTGCCGGCTGGACCTCACGTCCGCAGTCCGGGCATTTTCCATCCACAAGCTGTGACTCTGTCCAGAAAGATTCACACGGAGTACAGTAAAGTCCCTCGTAGGAACCTTTGTAGATGTCACCTTTATCGTATAATTTTTTGAAGATCTTTTTTACCTGTTTCTCATGGTCTTCATCGGTTGTACGGACAAAATTATCATAGGAAGTGTTCATCAGATCCCAGATGCGTTTTACCTCTCCGGCTACATTGTCCACATACTCTTTCGGAGTGATCCCGGCCTTCTCGGCCTTCTCCTGGATCTTCTGACCATGTTCGTCCGTTCCGGTCTGGAAGTAAACATCATAACCTTCCTGACGGCGGAATCTTGCGATCGCATCTGCAAGTACGATCTCGTAGGTATTTCCAATGTGCGGCTTGCCGGATGTGTAGGCAATCGCTGTTGTCATATAAAATTTTCCTTTGCTGCTCATGTGTATTTCCTTCTTTCTTAATGATTTGCTTGTTGATACTGTGGGTTATTTCATCTTATAAATAAAAAAAATCCCGTCCTCTAAAAAGAAGACGAGATGTTATCCCGTGGTACCACTCCCATTTACCGGCACAAAATGCCAGCCTCATTTCGATATCTCACGGACTGCCCGGATACATACTGTACCGATGCTCATCTGCTGTAATATCTCCCGCTGTAACAGGCGGACCTGTCGGGACTTATCTGTCAATTTTAAACAGTTCAGTCCTGCCACTCCAAAGCCATCTTCCATCTATATCCGCCCGTTTCCTCTCAGCCTTATTCCGATTCGGTATTTCAGTTTCTGTGATACAGGTTTTCTTATTAAAATACCTGACTCACAACACCTTTTCCGGAAATATAGAAACTTCTCTGTAAAGTTCCAACAGATGTACTCTCTTTTTCATGGTGTTTTATTTCTTACGATTATTTTCAATCTAGCATGGAATGTGTAAAAAGTCAAGCGGCTGATCCACTCTACTTTTTTTGCTTGCCATTCGAGAAGCGATCACTGCAAATTAATATATTTTTCTCCATTCCTTTCATCATCAAAATATGCTACACTAAAAACAGTTTAGTTCCTGTCTGTCTGACAGGAGTATTTGCGCAGCATACGCAGAAATGGAGAGTTTATGAAAACAAAATCTTATGTAACAACCTTATTGAAGTTTGCACTGGCTTTTACTTTTTCATTTATTCTGCTTATTTTGGCAAATGTAAATGTCGAAGCAAAGACTGCAACTGTCACAAATTTAAAAGAAACAGATATTGAGCCCTACGAAAATCCAGATATTACCCTTACCTGGGATGCGGTTTCGTCAGGTGACCAGACCATCTATTATCGTCTTGAAATAAGCGAGGACAAAATCACCTGGAAGGATGAAGGTTCCTATTACGAACCGACTGCGAAAATACATGCTCCGTCCGGCAAATCTGTTTTTTATGCGCGTGTCTGCGCCTACACAGCTCCTTACGACTATGCCTATATGGACGATAAAAATCTCTGTGATATTGGAAACTGGTCTGACACCTTAAAAGTTGTTGCACGGATCAGCGATAAAACATCAAAAATTACAGGAACCAAAGCAACCGCTGCATCCCTGTCCTTTAAATGGGCAGCCGTTTCCGGTGCATCCGGATATAAAGTTGTATATTATCCAAGTGGTCTTTCCGATCTTTCCAAGGAACTTACCACAAGTACAAATTCCTGTACGATTAAAAACTTAAAAGAAGATGGCTCTTATGCAATCTGCGTTTATGCCTTAAACAGCAATTCTGACTTTACGGCTGTTTCTAATACTTACACAGAAACCTACGCCACAACACTTCCAAAGAAAATACGTGATTTTAAAGTGACAACTGCTTATCCCGGAGATGCCAGCTTTGAATGGAAAGGCATTAATGGTGCCAAAGCATTTCAGTTGCAGATAACAAAAGTTTCTGATTCCAAAAAATTTAAAAAACCGATTGTAAACGAAACAAAATTTTACAGTTACCTTGGAACATATACCAATTCAAAAAAAATCAAAGCAGGCACTTTTTATTCAGCAAGAGTCCGTTCCTATGTCACACTTGCAGGCACTAAGCAAAAAGTTTACAGTCCATGGAGTACCGTCATTACTTTTGGCACCTCGCCTAAAAAGATTACTGCAAAACAGTCCGGCTCAGGAATAAAGATCAACTGGTCAAAAGTTTCCGGTGCTTCCGCATATGAAATATACGTTTCCACAAGCTACGATACGAAAACTTTTACGAAAGTAGACACCGTTAAAAGTAAAAACACCAGCTACACCCTGAAAAAATTTAAAAAGAAAAAGTTGAAAAAAAATACCATGTATTACATCAGTGTCAAGCCGGTCTGCAAAGTCGGAAAGAAAAATTGTTCCACAACCGTTTATGTATCCAATCCTACATCAGTATTTTATAGCAAATAAAAAGCTGACCATAAAATGATTGATTGTTAAAAATAAAACCGGATGTTTAAAAAATGCAAATCTCTTATATACATTTTTTAAGCATCCGGTTTTATGGTGAATATACACAAACTTTTTTCTAACACTTGCCGTTTCAACTTTCCCATGTTACTCTACATTTATCGCAATTCAAATTTCATTTCTGTGAAATTCATTTTCTGAATATCAGTCTTTTATGTCCCGGCAATTCGCCAGCTATTTCAGAAAAGTATTGTGAAAACCATTTTATTTTTTTATAATCAAAGGAGAATATGATATGGGGAAAAACACACGAAAAATCCATCATACAAAACGGGTTTTTGTACAAAAGAAATACCGGGATGCGTTATTCCGTAAAATTTTCAGTGAGCGTTCTGTCCTGCTTGAATTATATAACGCGCTGAACAACACTGGTTACTCAGACGAAAAGGAACTTACTGTTTACAACATTGATGATGTAATTTATCTTGGCTACAAAAATGATGTATCTTTCATCGTTCGTGGAACACTAAATCTGTATGAGCATCAGAGTACCTTAAATCCAAATATGCCGCTTCGCGGGTTGATTTATTTTGGTAAACAATATGAAAGTTACATCAAACAGCACAACTTAAATATATACGGGAAAAAACCGCTTAAAATACCTTCTCCTCAATTTGTTATTTTTTACAACGGAATAGCCCCTTTAGAAAATGATGCTGATTATACAGAGCTGCATCTTTCAGACGCATTTGAACTGACAAATAATTCAGATGATACAGCAAAACTCCCTTGCCTGGAATGTACCGCAAAAGTCTATAATATTAATTACGGACACAATAAAGAACTGATGCTTCGGTGCAGAACGTTAGAGGAATACTCTATTTTGATCAGCAGAATCTATTCAAAGATTTTGGAAGGAATTTCTTTAGAACAGGCAATTGATTTCACGGTACAGGATTGTATTCATGATAATATTCTCCGTGATTTCCTCATAAAACACAGATCGGAGGTAGTTGGAATGTTACTGGAAGAATTTGATATGGAAGAGTATATTAAAATGGAACGCAGGGACAGCTATGAAGATGGAAAATGCCAATATCGTATACACGTCATTCACACGATGTACCAAAAAAATATTCCTGCTGAAAGCTGCATCAACATGCTGGATGAGGATGCTGATTTTGTAAATCATATCTACCAGTTATGCCAGTTTCACCCTGACTGGAACGACAGCAACCTTTTTGATGCTGTAGAAAGCAATTAGACACATCATATCATGAGTCGAGTCTCACTTTTTGTATTTTATAATAACATGATGTTGGGGCAGAACAGATCATTTCAGGTATCTGTTTTGCCCCTCCAGTTTAAAAATCAATTCCTATCATGTATTTTTTGACACTTACTCCACATTCTTTGTTGCGATCACATCCACGCCTGTCCCTGCAACATTTTTCACAAGCACATCCCCGATGTGCACCGGGGCAGCAACCTCAACACTTTTCAATGCTTTGACACAGTCAAATATTTTTCCTTTCGGAATATCTTCTTTCGTCTTTACAGAAACCATCGCTTCGCTTCCTCCGGTGACTCTTACGGTGGAGGTCACGATCCTGGTCGGATTTGTTACTTCTTTTCTCGCATAGATATCACCGCGCTTACAGGTATTTCCCGTAACGCTTACGACTTCCCCATGTTCCATTTTTACAGTCAGCGGGCAGCCCATCGGACAGCCGATACAGATTAAATTTTTCTCTTCCATGATATACCTCCATTTTTGCGCTGCTTTTCAATGAAAACAACGTTTTCATTTGCATCTCAAGTTTGCGCGTAAGCATTTTATTCCCGCTCGATTTTCACTGTGATCGTCTTTAAATCCGGGTACTGCAAAAGCTGTTCTTTTGTCAGCTTGATCTCTTCCATCTCCCCCGGTGCCACGACCGGACGTTTTCTGTGAATGACTCTCTCATCATCAAAATAAGCGCTGACGTAACAGTTCTTGTATACACCGCCCACACGGAAACGGACTGTGATCTGCTCATCCATATTAGCAACATTGATGGTTCCCGGCACCGTATACCGGACACCCTCGATCGGATTTAAAACAATGTCGTTATCTCTTGCTGCCTTCACGCCATCTGCTTTCACATAAGCTGCCGCATTTTTTCCGGCTGTCTTTGCTTCCTCGGACACGAAATCCACCAGATCATGCACATGCAGCACATTTCCACAGGCAAATACACCCGGAATATTTGTCTCAAGGCTCTCATTGACCTTCGGTCCGGAAGTAACCGGGTTCATGTCGACACCCATGCCTTTGGAAATCTCATTTTCCGGGATCAGTCCTACCGAAAGCAACAGCGTATCGCAGCTATATTCTTCTTCGGTCCCCGGAATCGGTTTTCCTTTACTGTCAACCTCAGCTAACGTGATTCCTTCTACACGCTCTTTTCCCTTAATGTCCACAACCGTGTGGCTTAACTTTAACGGGATTCCATAATCATCCAGACACTGCACAATATTACGTTTCAGACCGCCGGAATATGGCATTAATTCTGCCACGACCTTAACCTTTGCACCCTCAAGTGTCATTCGCCTTGCCATGATCAGTCCGATATCACCGGAACCTAAAATGACGACTTCACGTCCCGGCATAAAGCCTTCGATGTTTACCAGACGCTGTGCCGTTCCTGCGGAGTAAATTCCCGCCGGGCGGTATCCCGGAATATTTAACGCGCCTCTCGGTCTCTCGCGGCATCCCATAGCAAGAATGACTGCTTTTGCCTGGATCTCAAACAGGCCATCCTCACGGTTCATCGCCGTAACGACTTTCTCATGGCTGATATCCATGACCATAGTATTTAATTTATATTCAATGCCCAGATCTTTTACCTGTGAAATAAATCTGCCCGCATACTCAGGTCCTGTCAGTTCTTCCTTAAATGTATGCAGTCCAAATCCATTGTGGATACACTGGTTTAAAATTCCGCCTAATTCTTTGTCTCTCTCTAAAATTAATATGTCATCGATTCCGTTATTTTTTGCAGAAACAGCAGCCGCAAGCCCTGCCGGTCCACCTCCGATGATTACGATATCATATGTTTTCATGCTCTGGCTCCTCCTTCTTACAGACTGTCCTTGTTGGTTCCGACAATAATCTTTGAATTTCCGCCTGATTTTGTGATCTCAGACTGGTTCACACCGCGCTCTCTCGCTAAAATTTCCATGGTTCTCGGTGAACAGAAACCCGCCTGGCAGCGTCCCATTCCGGCTCTCGTCCGGCGTTTGACACCATCTAACGATTTTGCACCGAGCGGACGTCTGATGGCATCGATGATTTCTCCCTCTGTGATCATCTCACAGCGGCAGATAATGTTTCCATACTCCGGTTTTTCCTTAATTAATGCCGCTCTTTCCTCTTTACTTAATGTGTTTGGATTTAATACACCCTTGCGTGTTGCAATGAAATCTTTTTTCTCTTCCAAATGCATTTTCTCTTTTAACAGATCTGCAACCATCTCTCCGATCGCAGGACTGCTCGTAAGTCCCGGTGACTCGATTCCAGCGCAGTCGATAAATCCTTTTGCATCGGCAACCTCTTCAATAATAAACTCATGACCATCCTCATGTGCACGAAGTCCGGCAAAAGATGTGATGACCTGACGCATCGGAATATTTTTTACATTCAGGTTTGCACCGGCAATCACCTGATCCAGGCCTTCTCTTGTGGTGTTGGTTCCCTCTTTATCCTCAATGTCAATGGCGGTAGGCCCTAACAGCAGGTTGCCATGCACCGTCGGCGAAATGAGGATTCCTTTTCCATATTTGCCCGGCAGCGCAAAGACCGTATGACTTACATGGCTTCCGGCACTCTTGTCAAGCAGGCAGTAATCACCGCGTCTTGGCGTAATATGGATTTTCTTTTCACTGACCATGTTGTGAAATTTGTCCGCATAGACACCGGCTGCATTGACCACATATTTTGTCTCGAACACACCCTGATTTGTGTGGACTTCCCAGATATCTCCCGACTTTTTCAAATCGGTTACTTCTGTGTCAAACTTAAATTCCACACCATTTACATTCGCATTCTCAGCCAATGCGATATTCAGGTTGAACGGACACACGATCCCGGCGCTTGGCGCATACAATGCTGCGCAGATATCATCCTCAAGATTCGGCTCCATCTCATGCACTTCCTCTTTGGATAAAATACGCAGCCCCGGCACACCGTTTACCACGCCACGGTCATACAGTGCTTTCAGATTCGGCATATCCTCCTCGTCCTTGCAGACAACCAGAGAACCTATCCGCTTAAACGGAAAATCAAGATCTTTGGAAAGCTGCTCCATCAAGGCATTTCCCCGTACATTTAATTTTGCCATCAGGGAACCTTCTTTTGCATCATATCCCGCATGTACGATTGCACTGTTTGCCTTGGATGTGCCGCAGCAGACATCTTCCTCTTTCTCTATCACACATACTTTTGCATTATAACGCGACAATTCTCTCGCCGCTGCTGCGCCGGATACACCGGCTCCGATGATAATTACGTCATACATTTTCCATCTCTCCTTTTTTACTTTGTTCTTCTGGTATCTAACCCGGAGGGCTTTTTCATTCATAAGATGTAATCTCCTATGAATAAAAAAGCCTGACAAGTAAGCGCACCCATGCTGTTGCGATTATCCTGTCAGGCTCTCTTCTCTCTTGCCCCTCAACAATAGATTGCAAGTTCCACATGCACATCTACTGTCATAAATATAAAATTGTCATATAAAGTTACTTATCGCATGACAAACATACGGTCTACCATGGAATTGCTCCATATAGCAGTACTGCAACAATTGCTCCGATCACCGGTCCCACCAGCGGAACAACTGCATATCCCCAGTTGGATGTTCCTTTTCCCTTAATCGGAAGAACGGCATGTGCAAGACGCGGTCCGATATCTCTTGCCGGATTGATCGCATATCCGGTCAGTCCACCAAGTGACATACCGATCGATACAATGATTCCAAATACAAGAAACTTTCCAAGTCCATCGGTAAGTCCCGGCACATTTGCCATACCTTTGATCGCAAATACAAGGATAAACGTTCCAACTGCCTCACTGAAAATATTCTGTCCCATGTTCGGAATAGAAGGCGCTGTACAGAACACCCCAAGTTTTGTCGCCTGATCCTCTGTTGCATCAAACTGTCCTTTAAACAAAAGATATACGATCACCGCTCCAACAAACGCTCCTGCAAACTGTGCAATGATATATCCCGGAACCATTGCCCAGTCAAAACTTCCGTCAACTGCAAGTGCTAACGTCAGCGCCGGATTAAACGATGCTCCCGATGCTGCTCCGAAAATAAATGCCGGCAGCATAACCGCAAGTCCCCATGCAAATGTGATCTGGACAGTTCCTCCACCCTTCATGCCAGATTTGTTGAGATTTACGTTTGCAACAACTCCATCACCTAAGATGATCAGAATCATAGTTCCCAAAAATTCTGCTATATATGGTAACATACTATCCCCCCTTATTCAATTAACTTTACCAATACATTACAATCTTTACCTTCCCTATACAAAACCTTCTTTTTAATCTTCCTTTGCCCAGCCGTATGCATATTTGACTGCTTTGTTCCAGCCTTTGATCATTTCTTCTCTCTTTGCGGCATCGATCTGCGGCTCAAATGTCTTGTCGATTGCCCAGTTTTTAATAACATCCTCTTTACTTGACCAGTAACCGACTGCCAGACCAGCAAGATATGCAGCGCCCATCGCTGTTGTCTCTACACATTGCGGACGATTTACCGGCGCATCAATAATGTTCGCCTGTGTCTGCATCAGGAAATCATTAGCACTTGCTCCACCGTCAACTTTCAAAGCGGTAAGATCAATTCCGGAATCTGCTTTCATGGCAACCAGAACATCATTCACCTGATATGCCAGAGATTCCAATGTTGCACGGATAATGTGATATTTATTGACGCCACGGGTAATACCTACGATCGTACCTCTTGCATACTGATCCCAGTGAGGTGCACCAAGACCGGTAAATGCCGGAACTACATAACAGCCGTTCGTATCTTTTACTTTCTTTGCCATGTATTCAGAATCAGGTGCA
>ULYF01025635.1_pt1 | contig 13406 bp, 12 predicted proteins | sample 1961941 | NCBI WGS metagenome assembly ULYF01 (sample SAMEA4835857, study PRJEB28245) | human gut metagenome | biome: gut microbiome; material: fecal sample | place: Denmark | collected 2008 | reverse complement strand
TCCGAAGTAAGCGACCAGGGATGCAGCCCCCTCGGTTCATCTGCTGGAGATCGAAAGCAAACCACAGTCGGCCATCCAAGAAGTTCCTTCCCGGCAGGTATCGCTTGCAGCTATCCAAAGAAGCGGAACATATTATATAGGTTGATCCCTAAAACAAGAACCATGGACCATTGAAACAACCTGGTGACATTCTCCTCGCTTAACCTGCGGTTCAGCCTACCTCCCACTTCGCTGCCGGCAACCCCGCACAGAATCATCCCAACCAGAATGGGGATTAAGATGTCCGGGACATCCCCGGCTAGAATTGTTTTGAGCGTCCCCGCTCCTTGACTGATTAAAATAACAAATAGGCTGTTCTGAGCGGCTGTCTTTGTGGACATGGAAAAAAAGTAATACAAAACAGCCATATTGAACGGACCTCCGCCAATTCCCAAAAATGAACCCAGGATTCCCAAGCCCAATCCAACGGCAACGCAAAGGGACCAATGCCGGACCCGTTTTGCGGGAAAGCGGTCCTTTGTGATGGTGTAGAGCAGAGTCCCCAAGGTTGCTAAAAAAAGGAACAGTGCCTGTACGCCGCCGATCACCTCTGCGTCTGTATATAGGCTGGCCAGCTGGCAGTAGATCTCTTTTCCCAATAGGCCTCCCAGGGCAGCTCCGGCGGCCAAAGGCACGGAAACGCGGAAATCCAGTAGATTGTCCCGCCTCCAAGCAGCCTTGCCGACGGACCAGCAGCTCATCCCCAACACGGTACAACCTGAGTAAAAATTAATGGCTGCAACGCTGGCTGTATGGCATGCATCCAACACCGGCTTGATCATCACGCCTCCACCCATGCCGCAGATCTTTCCTAAAACGCTGGCTAAAAAAGCAACCAGAAAATAGATACCATCCATCGTCTCTCCTCAAAGGCGGTCAAGCTGTAACGCCTTCGGAAACCTATGGAAGTTCAAGGCGAAACCGCTTCGCCTTGTGTCATGCGGAGCGCGCAGGTCTCTTTTTCATCAAGGTCCTTATCTGTCTGCTATGCCAACCACAGATGTCCCTGTAGGCCCTCTTTCTTGGACCTGCGCGCTTCCGATTACCCCACGATGGTCCGAGCCGACTGTAAAATCTGCTCAACCATCTCTATCGTATACAAGCCGTCCGCACCTGTACTGGTTGGCGGACGGTCAAACCGGACTGCATCAATCACCTCGCGGTGCTGGCGGTACCCAAAGGGGACCACATCCAAGGCTGGAAATGTCATGCTTCCGGCCTGCGAAACCCCCGGACTGGTCACAGCAAGGGGGCCGTATCCGGTCCGCAGGTAGATACTCCCTTGACTCCCATGTATTTCCATCGTGTATCGGTTACAGTGCCACTTCTGTTCCCAGCTGATTTGATGACTCACCATAGCGCCGCTTTTTAAGCGGTATTGCGCCAACGCCCAGTCCTCGTTGTCCGGATGTACCGTTTGGCCCTCGATCACGCGTGAAAATATCTTTTGTCCTTTGGAGGCGCAAACCACCTCGTCGATGTCGCCCAATAGGTATCGCACCAGGTCAATCCCATGTACGCCGACATCCAGGATCGCGCCTCCTTTTCCGCAAAGTGCGGAATCATATTGCCAGGTGGAATAATCGCTTCCCGGCAAAGAATTCCGGATATGCGCCATATATACTTCGCCTAGCTTTCCCGCCGCGATGTACTCCTTCGCCCAACGGGATTCTTCAAAATACCGGTGCATAAAGCTGACAAAAAGCTTTACGTGGTTTTGTTCTGCTGCATCGATCATCTCACGGCATTGCTGCGTGTCCATGGCAAACGGTTTTTGGACAAACACATGCTTTCTTTTCTTTGCTGCAAAAACGGCGATCTCTTTATGTAGATAGTTTGGAGTCAGAACAAACACCAAATCCACATCGCTACGGTCAACCGCCTCTGTATAATCGATGGTCACATCGGCGGCGCCGGCAGCGGTTTTTTGCGCCCTTTCCCGTATAAGATCACAGCAGACCACAATCTTTGCCTCGGGAATCAAGCGAAGGGCGTCCACATGATAGGCGCTGATCGCCCCGCATCCGATGATCGCAATCCCGACCTTCTTCTCGCCAAATTTTTTCATCGTCTCTCTTCTTTCTGGCCATCCATCTTATTCCTCTGTGTCTACTGCCAGATCCTCTGCACAGTAATCGTCTCTCCGGTTGACGCGGGCTCCTACAGGCGCTTCCACTGCGCCAGACAACAGGGGGTCTTCCGTCTGCTGCATCCACTCCAACAGCGACGACGCCATCTGTTCCCGTACCTGTGCATATTCCGGCCTTGCAGCCACATTCTGTTTCTCCATCGGGTCCGCATACAGGTCGTAGAGCTCTTCACTGCTGCAATCCGTATCTCTGAGGCAAGCATACTCATAGAGGAAGGTTTTCTCCGGGCAATTATCGATATTTGACAAAATGTGCCCCGGCCGTTCGTCAAACCGGCGGATATACTTATAGCGCTCACTGCGGGCAGCCCGCATGGGCTCATAGGCTGCATGATAATTGACTTCTGAAAACAGCACCCTATGGGTAAATGGACCTTCCCGTTTCAACAGCGGCAAAAGCGACTGTCCCTCTAGCCAATCGGGTTTCTCGATCTGGCATAAATCGCAAATCGTTGGAAACAAGTCCAGATGCGATACCATATCATCCACGCAGCGGCCTTTTGCCGGATTTCCTGGGTAATCCAGAAGCAGTGCAACGCCCGTTCCGCCGTCGTACAGCGTACATTTCATCCCGGGCACAGCTGGACCATGGTCCGTGGTAAAAATCACCATGGTCTCCTCCCGAAGTCCGGCCTCCTCCAACGTTTGCAGGACTTGTCCCACCAACGAATCGCAGAACCGCACAGAGCTCATGTAGTCTGCCATATCCTCCCGGTTTTGCGCGTTATTGTAAACTCCGGGAAATGGCGCTACATAACGGGCGTCGATGTCCTCTTCATGTTTTTTCCACTTCCGGTGCGTATTGTACATGCCAAACGAAAGAAAAAACGGTTTATCCCGAGGTTGCTTCAGATAGTCGCACACCAGTCCGGCATTTTCTCGGTCAAAAGCAAAGGAGTCGAAGTCAATGCATCCCATATCAAACGCCTGGCCGTCAAGGATTTTTGTATATCCCAGCAAATCCGCGTTCGGCGCTTCATGCTGGATTCCACAAAGCACCGTTTCATAACCAAAGTTGGTTAAATAGCGCGCCATATGGTGGTGATAATCCGGCAGGGAAAAGCCGCGGTGGGCCAATCCAAACATTCCGCAATTGTGAGGGTACTGCCCGGTAAGCATCCCTGCCCTACTGGGAGAACAGGTTGGGGCGACGCTGAAAGCTTGGCGAAACAGCGTCCCCCGTTCCGCGAGCGTTTTTAGATGTGGAGTTTCCAGCGCATAGCCATAGGGCTGTAGAAACCGGCCGGAGTCATGCGTATGTAACAATAAAATATTCATAGGCTCTCCAAACAATCCATTTGAACAGGTTTTCCGGTCTTGATGGCTTGATAAATGGCCCGAACCACCCGGATACAGGCCAGTCCATCTGTTCCACCAGGATTCGCTGTCCCGTTGGTCCGAATCATCTCCAAAAAGCATTCATGCTGTTCCACGCCCAACTTCTCATAGGGAAGCTGTAGAGAAACCCAAGTCGCCGGCTTTCCCGGTTCGACCTTGCAGACATTTACAATCCCCATGGGGTCCCGGAGAAAAATAGATCCCTTTTCGCCAAACAGTTCCATCGAAAACCGATCCGCATTCGACCAGTGGTGCCAGCTAATCATATGGTTCACCGTGGCGCCGGAGCGAGTCTTGTAGATTGCTATGGCGTGGTCCTCGTTGTTCGGGTGTACATACTCCCCATCGGTAAAAATGGTATCACGGAACCGTCCCATATCAGCAAATGTCACCTCGTCGATTTCGCCGATTAAATAACGTACCAGGTCAATGCCGTGGACGCCTAGGTCGATGACACACCCGCCTCCTACGTTTTTTTCATCATAAAACCATTTGCTGACAGTAGAGGTGGCGCCCGGCGCATTTAAAATACGCACCATTTCGATCTTGCCAATGGCATTTTCCTGAACCAAACGGCGTGTTTCGGCAATTCCCAAAAGGTACCGGTGCATAAAACTGACAAACAACTGCACGCCGTTGTCTTGGCAGGCCTTCATCATGCGGCGGCATTCGTCCAATGTGCGTCCCATAGGTTTGGTGACAAAGACATGCTTTTTCCAAGAGGCCGCCAATTCTGTGACCTCACAGTGATTGTAATTGGGCGTCAGAATCAGGACGCCCTGTATCTCGTCCAGGGCGAGCAACGCCTCGTCCTCCGTAAAAGCACGGTTCTGCGGTAACCCAAAGTAGTCCGCAGCAGCTTTTGCCCGTTCCGGAATCCAGTCGCAGACTGCTACTACTTCGCAATCCGGCAAGCTTTTCAGGGCCGGCATATGATACTGGTTGGCAATCGCCCCGCATCCAATCACGCCGATCTTCACAATATCTTTCTTCATTTAGATCTCCTCCATTGCCACGGTGCGGTTGTCCTTGGCCGACTGGTAAGCGGCCAGCACCAATCGGAGCGCCGCATAGCCGTCCTCCAAGGTGGAGGGAAATGCATCGCCGGTCTCCAAGCAGTCGATAAAGCGTTCTGCTACCACCTCATGAATGTGTTTAAACCGGATAGGCATCCGCGGGTTTTCCCATCCCGCCATAGGCCGACCTTTCCGAAACACCTGAAGTGGAAAATTATTTTCCCCATTGATCGTGGTAGACGCGCAGTCGTTAAAACTCTGCTGTATGGTGCCGTCCAAGCCGAAGATCTCCGTCGTCACTGTACCGGCGGCAAAGGTCCAGCTGGATTGCAGCGTACCGATTACTCCATTGGCGAATTCCACGATGGCGATGCCGTTGTCCTCAACCTCTAGTCCAACTGTGCTCTGTGGGATTTTTGCTGTCACATATTTGGGTTCTCCAAACATCCAGATCAAGAAATCGGCCGCATGGATTCCCTCGTCCAAAAAAGCTCCCCCACCGGAAAGCTCCGGGTCTGTAAACCACGCCAGCGGCGCCGGAACCCGGCCGTCTGCCGCCCAGCCGATTCCATGCCGCTTGCGAAAACTCACTACCCGGCCGATCTCCTGTGCATCCAGGATGGACTTGATCGTCTGGTTGACAGCATCCACGCGCATAGGAAACGCCTGCATGTAGCGGACGCCCGCTTGTGCGATTGCCTGCTGCATCAACTGGCAATCTTTCAGGGTTGTCGCAGCCGGTTTCTCGCACAAAATATCTTTTCCCGCCTGTGCAGCTGCAATGGTATAGGCGGCATGTTTTACATTTTCTGCACAAATTCCTACGGCGCTCACCTCGGGGTACGCAAGCGCCTGTCCCATGGTTTGAAAACATAGAAGGCCATGCCGCTCAGCGAATTGCTGTGCCAGCGATTGGTTTTCATCCCATACGCCGACGAGCTCGGCTTTTGTGTGCATTTGCCAGGCGCGTACCCAACTCTCCGCGTGTGGATGCGCCACGCCCAGCATCACTAGTTTTACCATGATTTATACTGTCCCTTCCTTTGCCTGAAGTATCGGCTCCACAAGTCTGTACGCATTCTTCAAGCAGTTGTTAATTTTTTGCAGGTCGTTCCATCCCTCGGTGCCGTGACAGGATACGTTGTACCATCCAGTAAACCCTTTTTCGGCGAACGCATCAATCTGCGCCTGAAAATTGCGCTGGCCACCTCCGGGCATCTGTTCGTCGCCAGCGCCAAAGGCACGGTCGCTTTCCGGGAACGAAAACCCTTTTTTTATATCCCATAAATACAGCATATATGCACGCGAATGTGCGACTAGGTCGTATACATCTTCCGCCTCATACCCCCGCGCATTGGCATGAGGCGGAGCAATAATGTAGGACAAAGCATCGTCGTCGATGCACTGGTCCGTCTTATAAATTTGATACAGATACTCGTTGAAAGTATAGCAGTGAGGCACCTCGATCCCTACCTTTAGCCCAAGGGATTTGGCATAGGCGAGGTCCTGCTTTAACTGTTCTATATACTCGGAAAAATTCCCCCTTGGGCTGCCATAAGGGACGCTGATGGGGTTCAAATTGGTCATATGGTCCGCCCAATCGGTAGACTGGGCGGGTTCCCAGATCACTGTGGGAATCCTCAATGCCGCGGCGAACTTCATTCGTTCCCGCCGTTCCTCGCCGGACATCAGGAAGAGGGTCATTGAAACCGCTGTCATCTTGTAGCGTTGCAGCAGTTCTTGTACCTCCTCCGGCGTCGTCTTTTGAGGGTCGGCATGGTCGCAGATGGCTTTGCAAGCCCAGAGGTCCACATAGCGGAACCCAATTTTGGACATTTCACGCAAGGCTGTTTCCAGCGGAAACGATGCATATAGATTGGAACCACAGCACAGTTTCATCGTATGTATTCCTCCTTACCACCATTTGATTTGATCGGTCACGTAGCTGCGCAAGCGTACAAATTCCGGCGAATTGATGTCTCTGGGCCGGGGTAAATCGACCACCACATCTTCTTTCACGCTCGCAGGCTTTTGGGAAAGAATGAGAATCCGGTCCGCCAGGTATACCGCTTCCTCAATGTTGTGGGTGATGAACAGAACCGTACTGTGCAGTTCCTTCCAGATGCGAACCACTTCATCCTCCAAATAAAAGCGCGTCTTGATGTCCATCTGTCCATAGGGTTCGTCCATCAGCAGAAGGTCCGGGTTCATTGCAAAGGCCCGCCCAATTACCACCTTCTGTTCCGTACTGGTTGAAAGTTCGCTTGGATACCGGTCCAAATCGGCGCTCAAACCCATCAGCCGTGCAATATTTTCCACACGGGCAGCAATCTCCTGCTTTGGCAGATGCTTGAGAGACAGGCAGTAGCCCAGATTTTTGCGTACCGTCAGCCATGGATAAGCGGTGGGTTCCTGAAAAACAAACGCCAAATTGTGCTTTTTGGGATTGGCGGGCTTGCCGTCGATCAGGATTTCGCCGCTGGTCGGCTCCAGCAGGCAGGTGAGTAGGTTTAAAAAGGTGGTCTTTCCGCAGCCCGTAGGACCTACCACGCAGATAAACTCCCCGCGTTTTACATTGAAATTACAGTCCTTGAGCACTTCCAAGGAACCGAAATTTTTGTATAAGTGGCGGACTTCCACCTTGTATTCATTGTTTTCAGCCATGTCTGTCCTCCGTTTCCTACTGACCAAGGTCCAGGTCCATCTGGTCGGCGATCTCCTGCCGAATCCGCAGGAATTCTTCCGAAAGATTGTCCCGTGGACGCGGCAATCCCGTAAGATCAAATACGTCCTTTACTTTTGCCGGCCGCTTGGACAGCAATACGATGCGGTCCGCCAAATAGACGGCTTCTTCGATATTATTGGTAACAAAGAGAATCGTGCGCTTATCCTTGTCCCAAATTTTCAGGATTTCATCCTCCATGGAATAGCGTGTCTGGGCATCCAGCTGTCCAAAGGGCTCGTCCATCAGCAGGACCTCGGGCGCACTGGCATAGGCCCTTGCAATCCCCACACGCTGCTTCATACCGCCGGAAAGTTGGTGGGGGTAGGAACGTTCAAATCCCTGTAAGCCAACCAGGTCGATATAATGCTGCGCCACCCTCTCCCGTTGTTCCTTTGGAACCTTGGCGTATTTCATACCAATCTGTACATTCTTACTCACCGTCAGCCACGGCAGCAGAGCCAACTTTTGAAACACCATTCGTACACGTTTATCCAGGCCAGACACCTTCTCCCCATCCATATAGATTTCTCCCAGGGTAGGCTTTAAAAGGCCGGCTACCATATTGAGCAGGACGGTTTTTCCGCATTGGCCCGGTCCTAAGATGACCAGGAATTCGTTTTCCCGAACGTCCATGCTGATGTCGTCGATCACCAGCGTGTCATCTTTTTTTGTCACAAACGCTTTGGATAAGTTCTTAACGCTTAATTTAAATCGGTCCGCCATGGGCTGAGCCTCCTTTCTAGGATGGTAAACGCGGTGGACATCAGCGCCCCGATCAACCCGATCAGCAGCATTGCAACCAGCACCAATTGAATGTCGTTGCTGTCCGAGCCGCGGGTGACCAGCATGCCGAGTCCGTAATTGGCCGAGATCATCTCCGCGGCCAATACAACGCCCCAACCGGTTGTCAGAGCCGTTTTCAGTCCGGCCATGATGGAAGGCAAAGCCGAGGGAAATACAATGTCTGTAATCAGGCGGACGCCTCGTGCGCCAAACATACGGCCTACTGCGATATTGTCACGGTTTGCAAGATTGACGCCTGCGTACGTATTTACAACAATTGCGGAAAAGGTGCCGATAAACACCAAAATGTACTTAGAGAACTCGAAGACCCCGCACCAGATCGAAATGAGAGGGACCCATGCCAGCGGAGGAATCGGACGGATAATCTCAAAAACCGGCTGGGAGATTGCCCGAAACCGCTCGCTCCATCCAATCATCGTCCCCAGAGGGATGCCCACCACAGTCGCTGCAAGCAATCCCACAAACACCCTGCGCAGGCTTTGCAGGGAGTGTCCCAACATCGACATGCCCGCAATCGGGTCTTCCGAAAGAGCGAGGAACTTTGTCCAGACCTCATAGGGGGACGGCAAAATGGAGGCTTCTCCGCTGGAGCCTACAATCCACAAGAGGACCAGCAGACCCAGTGACAAAAAGGAAAGCAGATTGAGTAAAAAATTCCGCAGAATAAACGTATGCTTTTTCATATCTCGTCTACTGCCTCCATTTCAGTACTATTTTTTCCAGCCAGTTCAGTAGGGCGAACAAAATCAGACCGATCACACCGATGGTCAGCATGCCGACCATAATCAAGTTTACGCGCATAAACTGCCGGCCAGCCAGGATCATATAGCCCAGACCGTCGTTGGACGCCAACATTTCGGCCGCCACCAACGTTGACCAGGAGAGCCCCAGTCCTACCTTCCAACCAGTGAAGACCATTGGCATTGCAGACGGGATTCCCACCCGGCGAAAAATTGTAAAATTGGATGCCCCACAGGTTTTTGATACGTTTATCATGGCCCGATTGGTCAGCTTGATCCCTGCATAGGAGTTGAGAACCACCGCTACGAAAGCGGACAGGAAAACAATAAAAACCTTTGGAGCCAGCCCAATCCCCAGGAGCACAATCATCAGTGGAATCCATCCGACTGCGGGGATGGGGCGTATGAGGTTGAACGCCGGCCGGATAAACTTATCCACCGGCTTGTACCATCCCATCAGAAGCCCCAAGGGCGTTCCGATTAAAACCGCCATCAAAAAACCGATCATGGAGATTTTCATACTGGAAAGAATGTGCACGGGCAGGGTTGCCCCGTCCGGCGCCCGATTGGTCAGTTTTTCAATCAGCGCGTTGAGTACCTCAGACGGCGCACAGAAAAAGCGAGTGGTAATCCAACCGAGTTGGACGGATAGTTCCCATAGGGCTAACAGGACAACGATGCTAATGATTGAGGTAAACAATAAGTTTCTACTTTTATTCTTGATATGCTTACGTTCCCGTGCGATGGCTTTTGTAAGCTTTTCTTGATTGGTATTCATGCTACAACTCCTTCTCGTTCCGGCGACGGCTGCATACGATTTGCAAATCCAGGCCGGAATCCCGGTTACTCCAGGGTGACTGCGTTGATGTATTCGTCAGGCATCAAATCCAGCTCCTTGATGGTCTCCAAATCGGCTTCCGTATAAGACCCCTGGGAGATCAAATAATCCATGATGTCCTCGAAGCAATGCATCATATACCGCTCGCCGTCTTCCCCTTTGTTCATGTAGTGTTTCGATTGTTCCAAGGTGTGGTACGGAATACCATCCAGAACTGCGCGGCACTCTTCCTTTGTCGCTGTGACGCCGTTGTTGTACAGCAGGTCATAATAGTAGTCCGTAGCCTTGTCTGGGTTTTCTTCAATCCATTGCGCTGTCTCATAGTAAACTTTCAAAACGGTCTCCACCAGCTCCGGATCTTGGCAAGCTTCTTCCGTCGCATAGATCATCGAAGGAGAATCTGCGCCCACTTCGGACAGTACGGCCGCTTTGACCCAGCCCTCGCTGGCTGCATCGACGGACAGGGCAAGCCAAGAGATAATTGCATCGCCTTCGCCCGCACGGAAAGCGGTATTGGCGGAGTTGACCTCCATGTTGGTGACATTCACATCGGATAGGGACAAACCGAATGCATCCAGTGCACGCACCAGGCAATAATGCCCGGTTGTATTGACCGGTCCCAGCACGGTAATGCCATCCCAATCCTCCTTGGTCCCGTACAATGTGGGGTATTCTTCACAATGTCCGGGGCCGCTCTGCGCAATGGGACTGTCGGGCCGTACCCACAGGTCTACCATGGCGTCGTCGGACATGCAGGAACCGACTACGCGCATATCGATGTTGAGCATACCGGTAATGGCAGGGAATACGCCGCCGGTGCCGAACATCCACGCATTGGACGCAGCAGCCTCAATCTGAGCGCCGCCGGAGGTATAAACCAGAAATTCTGCATTGATTCCTTCTTCTTCAAAGAAGCCTTCCTCCTTTGCAATGTAGAAGGGCAAGCTGTTGGTAGCGGTCTGCAGGCCAAAGGTAACGGTCCGCAGGGATTCGTTTTCGCCGGACCCGGAGGCTTCTCCAGGAGTGGATGCGCCATCGGAAGGATTGGTTTGATCCGGAGCGCAAGCACTCATGGACGCAACCATCGTCATCACCAGCAGCACTGTGGTCAATAGACGGGCCATTCTGAACTTCTTCATTTTTACTCCTCTTTTCTGTAAATTGAATTGAAACCAAGTCCCCAAAGGAACTAATTTCCGCTTTGCATGGTGATTGTCATCGCCGTTGGTATGTCCAAAAATTCATGAACCTCGTGTGTTAAATCGTTTACGTAAACGTTTGAATAACTTATATCATACTTTTTATTCGTTGTCAAGACAGATTTTGTGCATTTTCCCCGATTCCAGAAGATGGAAGTCTATTTGTGTCTGTTTTTGCTGGTATTTTTCTCATTTGATTATGCCTTGTGATGTATGAGCCCAATCTTTTTGTTCGTCCCTTTTAGAAAACATGGATCAATGATCTGTTTTTATAACGGAGAATGCAATCAATATTCCCCACTTGCTACAGCGATATGTGAGACACAGCTATTTCAACCTTTCTTCTGTGCAGAATTCGGCTAGAAAGGAAACGGCGGAGTTGTGCCATAGGGAAATTCGATCCGTTGCAATAGGAACGCCTCCATAAGTAGAGCGCCTCAAATGGTGCCATTCTTGGGCAGCCAACGCCTCCATGCTCAATTTTTTCACAGCCCCATAAGAAAGGGACCTTATCCAGCCCGGCTTTCCTTTTACAGCATCTGTGAAAGTCGATTTGCGCTGTTTGGGATATATCCGTTTTCTCCAAAAGTGCTATTGGGTTCTTGTGCAAAAGTTAAACGATTACGTATTTTCGAACAAATTTTGCTTATTTTTACTATCATTTAGCCAAAAATCTTCTATTTTATCGTTTACGTAGTTGACACCCAACCGGCACTACCGTATAATTTAATCAGCTATGAATTTGCAATTTGATCAATTAAAACAGAAATTTTTCTTTATGAACAGGTAGGTGTTGACTATGCCGCGCTCAACCATCCAAGATGTCGCCAAACTTGCCGGCGTCTCTACCGCCACTGTCTCCCATGTCATCAACGGCACTCGCTTTGTCTCCAACCAGACAAAGAAAGTTGTCCTGGAGGCCATCGAAACGCTCTCTTATGTCCCAGATCTTGCCGCACGTAACTTGAAGACCGGAAAAAAAAATACCATTGGCTTTATTACCCCAACTTTTGCAAACTCCTATTTTTTCAATATTATTGAGGCCGTCGAGTCCGTCATTCGGTCCGCCGGTTACTCTCTGCTGATCAGCAACTCCAAGGAGAACCCTAAAAAGGAAATACAGAGCTTCCGTTACCTGAGTTCCGGCCTGGTAGACGGTATTATCGCAATCTCCACTCTCCTGGACTTCCAGGACATTGCAGATGTCGTGCCCAAAAATCTTCCTGTTCTCCTGATCGACCGTGTGCTGGACAACTGCCGGTGCGACACACTGACTGTATCCACATACGATTCCGTTTATGAGATCACTCTATCGTTTCTTCGTTCCGGACGCCATCAAAAAATCGGTTACCTGGCCAGCGACGACGACCTCAAGACCACGATGGAACGCCTTCGCGGTTTTCAGGACGCCCTCGCCGTAGAACACTGGACCCCCAAAAACGCTTTCATCTGCCAGGCAGACTCGACGGCAAACGCACAGGATGCGGGCGCAGCCTACCAGCAGGTCGCCAATATGCTGGACAACGGCGTAACAGCCATTCTGGTGTCAACCAATGTCATGACGCAAGAAGCACTCCGCTGCCTTTCCGAGCGGAACCTTTCCCCAGTCAAAGACGTAGAGATTGTCGGCCTGTTCAACCCCCCTTATGTCTATCCTTGTCCAGGGATGCGCTGGATCAATATGCCCGGCCGCACGTTGGGAACTCTCGCTGGAAAAACCATTTTAAAGCGGCTCAACACACCGGGCGCCCCCTGGTCTCATCAGGTCTTAAAAAGTGACATTGTCGTCAATTCATCGATTTGATTTCCTGCCTGATCCAGAGATGTTTCTTTGGAACGGCCGAGTTCCCAGGCCTTTTCCCGTATGCTCCGGTAAGATCTGGGCTGAATCGTTTGGGGCATACTGTGGAGGAATCTATCATGAGGCCCTGTATCACCATCATGCTAAAGCCGGCCAGCGGCCTGTGCAATATGCGGTGTAAATATTGTTTTTATATGGATGAGATGCAAAAACGCGCTACAGAAAATTTTGGCTTCATGTCGGTTCAAGTCCTTCAAAATACCCTTCGTACGGCATTGGCTGCCTGCACCCGCCATTGCTCGATTGTGTTTCAGGGCGGAGAACCCACATTGGCTGGGCTAGATTTTTTCCGAACTGCCGTACAGCTGGCAGAGGAGCTCAATGTCAATCGCTGTTCGATCTCCTATTCCCTTCAAACCAACGGGCTCCTGATCGATGAAGACTGGTGCCGTTTTCTTGCAGAACATCACTTTTTGGTAGGGGTTTCCTTGGACGGTCCGCGGGACCTCCACGATGCAAACCGAGTAGACCTACAGGGAAAAGGGACCTTCCAGCGCGTTATGAACGCGTTGCAATTGCTAAAAAAATTCCATGTGGATACCAATATTCTTGCCGTTTTGACCCGTGCAGGGTGCCGGAATTATCGCAAAATACATACTTTTTTTCTTCGAAATGCATTTGCATATCAACAGTTCATTCCCTGTCTCGATCCGCTTGATGAACCGAGGGGGCTGCATCCCTGGTCGCTTACTTCGGA
>ULYF01034596.1_pt1 | contig 13537 bp, 11 predicted proteins | sample 1961941 | NCBI WGS metagenome assembly ULYF01 (sample SAMEA4835857, study PRJEB28245) | human gut metagenome | biome: gut microbiome; material: fecal sample | place: Denmark | collected 2008 | reverse complement strand
AACGGTCGATGGGTGCGAAATGTGAGATTTAAAGTGCCGTTAGACGTAGATGGAACCTTTTATGATAGTATTGGTTTCCGTGGGGATGGAGAAGAAAAGAGCGAGGAAGACGATTCTGTCTATTTCCTACCCAATGAAACGCACGACGAAGTTGTGTGTTGTCTTACCCATCATACTCCACATAATCCTTCCATATAAAAGCGGTTCCTTCTTCAAACACAATACGGTACCACCCATTTTCACAAATTCCTGTAACGGTCACAGAATCTCCAGCACTTAGATGTCCCAGAATTTCGGAACCACTTTTGGCATCACTTCGAACGTTTACTCCTCCAGTGATGGTTCCTGTTCCAGAAGTTTTTTCCACCTTTACACCGCTTGCTGGTTCGTCCTGGCCAGCAGGGGAATAGGTGGAGCCAGAGGCAGCAGAACCGCTGAGGACGCTATCTTCTTTGGCAGGAATCAATCCTGCATTATTCGCTTCTACAATGATTTTTCGGACTTTTACATTGCTGGTATCTGTGTCTTTAAGAGCGCCAACATATACCAATAAAACCTCATTTCCAGGAACAATTCCATTTTTTAGTTCTAGTTTTGCATTGGCACAATTATCAAAAGTAAGAGATTCCCCTTCCTTAGTTTTAAGGGAAATCTGAGAGCCTGTGTAAGAGGTAAGCATGCCGCTTAAAGAAGCAGAAACAGCGTCTAACTGGGCTTCTTCCGCTTTTTTCTTGTCATCTTTCCCGCAACTTGTCAGAGAGAAGGAGATAAGTACAGCGATAAGTAAAGGTTTGAAAAGCATGTTTCTGTGTTTTTTCATAATGAAACCTCCTGTTTTTGCAAATGTTTCTTGAAAATAAGTAAAAATGCAACAGTTGACATAATAGCAGCAATTCCATCCGCCAGAGGCTGTGCGTAGAAAGCACTTCTGGCTCCATAGAATATAGGAAGTACAATGGTAAATAGCACGTAGTCTCCCTTGCGGAACAAGGAGAGAAAGAGTGCTGTTTTGCTTCTTCCAAGTGCAGTGAAGCCGTCTACGAAAACATATTGAAAACTTAGGGGCACAATCATAAGAGTGAAAGTGCCAATTCCCCAGATGCACAAATCCGTAAGTCCTGGGTCTTTGGTAAAAATTCCAATAAAATACTGTGGGACAATTCTGGATAGCAGAAACATCAGGGAAGTAAAACAGAGACATAAAAGTAAAATATAAGTTTCCGCTTTTTTTACCCGTTTGGTAGCCTTTGCCCCATAATTGTAGCTGAGAATAGCCTGGGTTCCGCTGGAAATGCCAAGCATGGGACCAGTAATGAGCATCATGTAACTTTGTACAATCGTAGCACAGGTAATGAGCAAATCGCCTTCTGTTGGACCGCCGTAGTGTTGTAAAACTGTGTTCATCACAATGATGATGACGCTATCTGTTGCCAGAATCAGGAAAGGGGACAATCCAAGGCTTAAAATCCGGCAAGTAATATTTTTAGAAAGCATTTCTCTTTTCAGTGGTGTAATACGAATTGGCACTTTTTTCCCAACAAGAAAATAAAAAGCAAAGGAACAGGATGCGAGTTGGGCAATTACAGTAGCCCAGGCTGCTCCTGCTACGCCCATATCAAAAACAAAGATAAACACAGGGTCCAGCACAATATTCGTAAAAGCGCCAATGAGAACAGTACACATTCCAACAGCAGGGAAGCCTTGGCAGGTGATGAAATAATTCAGTCCAATAGCCATAAGGGCAAAAAAGGTTCCTGCTGTGTAAATCGTCATATAAGTATCTGCATAAGGGAATGTTAGGGGACTGGCGCCAAACCAGTTCAGCAGGTATTTTTTGCTTAATAGGAAAACCAGGGTCAGCACAGCAGAAAATGCCACCAACATGGCAAAACTATGGGCTAAGATAGATTCTGCTTCTTTCTTTTGTCCTGCACCCATACGCATGGCCATGAGAATGGATCCTCCAAGGCCAACTAGGGTTCCAAAAGAAGTGAGCAGAGTTACAATAGGTCCGCATACGCCTACTCCTGCAAGAGCAATATCACCGATTTCTTCTATATTCCCAATAAACATCCGGTCTATAATGCTGTATAAGACAGTGACAAACTGGGCAATCATGGAGGGAATTGCCAGTTTTAGAACCAGAAAGGGGACTTTATCTTTTCCTAAATCTGTTGCGTGTTTCATAAGTTTTTTTCTAATCTCCTCTTTCTTTTATAAAATGTGATTAGTAACATTCTAATACAGAGTTGAGGAAATGAAAAGAGAAAATACTTGCTTCCCTTAAAATGTATATGCTATACTAAAGCTAGGTAAAACAACATAGGAGCACTGCATCAGCAGTGCTTTTTCGTAGTTATTTTAGAAAGCAAAGAGGATGAGAAATGTTAAAAATCAAAGAATACAGAAAGGTCAGGGACCTAGAAGAGGCTTATGAGTTGAATCAGAAAAAATCAGCCTGTGTATTAGGTGGAATGGTATGGCTGAAGATGGGAAACCGTGTGGTTAGCACAGCCATTGATTTATCAGGATTGGGACTGGATACCATAGAAGAGACAGAAGAAGAGTTCCGCATTGGAGCCATGGCTTCTCTTCGGGCGTTGGAAACACATAAGGGATTAGAAACCTATACCAATGGAGCAATGAAAGAAAGTCTGCGTCACATTGTTGGGGTACAGTTCCGTAATTGTGCGACAGTTGGCGGTAGTATTTTTGGCAGATTTGGATTTTCTGATGTGTTGACCATGTTTTTGGCCCTGAATTCCTATGTGGAATTATATAAGGGTGGTATTATTTCTATGAAAGAGTTTGCAGCAAGTAAGCGTGATCGTGATATTTTAGTGCGGATTATTGTAAAAAAACAGCCTGTGAAAACCGTATATCTTAGCCAAAGAAACAGTAAAACAGATTTTCCGGTGCTTACTTGCGCTTTGTCTTTGGATGCCAAGGGTCAGGTGAAAACAGTTGTGGGAGCGTGCCCTTCCAGAGCGAGAGTTATTGAGGATAAGGAAGACATATTAAAAGGATTTTTAAACCTATCAAGAGAAGAACAGGAAGCAGCAGCAGAGGCTTTTGGAGTTTATGTGCAGAGCCAGGTGAAAACCCAAAGCAATATGAGAGCTTCTAAGGAATATAGAAGTCTCCTGGTAAAAGTTCTTATGAAAAGAGCGCTTCTTGCAGCAGCTTCTATGGAAAAACAAGAACAACAGGCAGGAGGAATGGAATAATGGAAATTAAGTTCTGGTTAAATGGACAGAAAATCCAGGAGGAAATTCAGCCAGACATGCTGCTGCTGGATTTGTTAAGAGAAAAGGGATGCTACAGTGTGAAAAGGGGATGCGAAACTGCAAACTGCGGTCTTTGTACAGTACTTTTGGAGGAAAAGCCCGTTTTATCTTGTAGTTTTTTAGCTGCCAGAGTAGATGGAAAACATGTAGTGACCTTGGAAGGGATGCAAAAAGAGGCAGAGGAAATCGGTGGTTTTCTGGCAAAACAAGGAGCAGAACAGTGTGGCTTCTGCAATCCAGGATTTTTAATGAATATTTTTGCTATGTTAAAAGAATTAGAAAATCCTACAGAAGAGGAAATTAATGAGTATTTAGCAGGAAATCTTTGCCGATGCAGCGGTTTTATGGGACAGACTAGAAGCATCCTGAATTACCTGGAATATAAAAAACAGCAGAAAAAGGGGGAAGATAAAGAATGAAATATGTAAACACATCGGTAGAAAAAAAAGATGCTATGGCACTTGTAACGGGACAGCCGGTGTATACAGATGATTTGGCACCAAAGGACTGCCTGATTGTGAAACTTCTTAGAAGCCCTCATGCTCATGCATTAATTGAAGAAATTGATACAAAGGCAGCTCTTAAAGTGCCAGGGATTGCCTGTGTACTTACTTATCAAGATGTTCCACAGGACCGCTTTACTTTTGCAGGACAAACCTATCCAGAGTTAAGTCCTTATGACCGTTTGATTCTGGACAAGAGAGTACGTTTTGTGGGAGACGCAGTAGCCATTGTAGCTGGAGAAAATGAAAAAGCAGTAGACAAGGCATTAAAACTCATTAAAGTGAAATATCAGGTGCTGGAGGCAATTTTGGATTTCCATCAGGCAAAGGATAACCCTGTGGTGATTCATCCAGAAGATAACTGGGAATCCAGAGTTCCCGTAGGAGCAGATAATAAGAGGAACCTTTGTGCAGCACGGGAGGAAAGTGCAGGAGATGTGGAGGCTGTTTTAAAAGCATGTAAATATACAGTTGATAGAACTTATCACACCAAGGCAAATCAGCAGGCTATGATGGAAACCTTCCGCAGCTATACCTATTTGGACCATTTTGGACGAATGAATGTGGTAACTTCTACACAGGTTCCGTTTCATGTGAGAAGAATCTTGGGAAGGGCTCTGGGGATTGGCGCATCCAATGTACGAGTGATGAAACCTCGTATTGGAGGCGGTTTTGGCGCAAAGCAAACATCGGTAACGGAAGTTTATCCGGCACTCGTTACATTAAAGACCAAAAGACCTGCAAAGCTAGTGTATTCCCGCTATGAGTCTCAGATTTGTTCCTCACCTCGCCATGAGATGGAAGTTCGGGTGCGTCTTGGAGCAGATGAAAATGGAATTTTAAAGGCAATGGATATTCACACGCTATCCAACACAGGTGCTTATGGAGAACATGGACCTACCACAGTAGGACTTTCTGGTCACAAGCCTTTGGGTTTGTATGGAAAAAAAGAAGCATACCGCTTTACCTATGAAGTAGTGTATACCAACCGCATGTCTGCTGGGGCTTACAGAGGTTATGGAGCTACTCAGGGGATTTTTGCTGTAGAGTCTGCGGTAGATGAGTTGGCTCATGAGATGGGCATGGATCCAGTAAAATTCCGAGAACTGAACTTATCAAGAGAAGGAGACCCCTTCTTAGGTTATGATGGCTGTCCAGTGGTTACAAGCTGTACATTGGATAAGTGTGTAGAAAAAGCAAAAGAAATGATTGGATGGGATGAGAAATATCCTGTGAAAGATATGGGAAATGGAAAGGTGCGTGCAGTGGGTGCAGCACTGGCTATGCAGGGTTCTTCTATTGCAGGAGTTGATATTGGAGGAGCAGCCGTGAAGTTGGGAGAAGACGGTTCTTATACTTTAAGCCTTGGAGCAACCGATATGGGAACTGGATGTGACACCATTCTTTCTCAGATGGCAGCAGATATTCTGGAGACAGATATTGATAATATTGTGGCATTTGGAGTAGATACGGACGTATCTCCTTACGATTCCGGTTCCTATGCTTCTGCCACTACTTATGTGACAGGTATGGCTGTTACAGATGCCTGTCAGAAGCTTCGCACACAGATTCAGGAGCTGGGGGCAGAAATGCTGGAGAAAAAACCAGAAGAAGTAGATTTTGACGGAAATGTAGTTTATGAGTTAGATGGAGATCGAAAAATAACCTTAGAAGAAATTGCAGTCAAAGGAACCTGTGGAAACAATGTAAATCTTCAGGCATCTGCTACCCGATCTTCCAAGATTTCTCCACCGCCGTTTATGGTAGGTATGGCAGAAGTTGAGATTGACAAGGAAACGGGAGGTTTGGAATTGCTGGATTATGTGGCAGTGGTAGATTGTGGAACACCTATTAATCCTAATCTTGCCAGAGTACAGACCGAGGGCGGCATTGCACAGGGAATCGGGATGGCTTTGTATGAGGATATCCAGTATAATGAAAAAGGACAACTTAGAAACAATTCCTTTATGCAATATAAGATTCCAACCAGACAGGATGTGGGTAAAATTCGTGTGGAATTTGCACCAAGCTATGAAAAATCTCATCCATTTGGAGCAAAATCTATAGGTGAAATTGTTATTAATACCCCATGTCCGGCCATTGCAAATGCAGTGGATCACGCACTTGGCATTCGTATTCGTGAAATGCCTATTACTGCAGAGAAACTTGCAATGGAGTTGTTAAAAAGACAAGAAAATAAATAAAAAACATTATAGAAAAGAGGCAAAGAACATGTTTCAGCAGACAGCAAAGGAATTAATTACATTTATTGAAAAAAGCCCTACCTGTTTCCAGGCAGTAGCAACCATGAAGGAACTTTTAGAACAAGAAGGATACCAAGAATTAAAAGAAAATGAAAAGTGGACTGTAGAAAAAGGCGGGAACTATTTTGTGACCAGAAATGATTCTGCACTCATTGCCTTTTCTGTGCCCAAGGGAGAATGGAAGGGGTTTCGTATTATGGCAAGCCACAGTGATTCTCCTACTTTTAAAATTAAAGATCATCCAGAGATGACGGTGGAAAACAAGTATGTAAAGCTGAATGTGGAGCGTTATGGCGGTATGATTTGCGCACCATGGTTTGACCGTCCTCTTTCCGTGGCTGGACGAGTTGTGGTGAAAGAAAACAATGCTTTTGTTACAAAGCTGGTGGATATTGACAGAGATCTTCTCATGATTCCCAATCTGGCTATCCATATGAGTCGCCAAATTAATGATGGATATCAGTACAGCGCTCAAAAGGATATGTTACCATTGTTTGGAGAAATCAGTGCAAAAGATACCTTCATGGATACAGTAGCGCAGAATGTAGGTGTAAAAGCAGAAGATATTCTGGGACACGACTTGTTTCTGTATAACAGACAGAAGGGAAGCATCTGGGGCGCGCAGGAAGAATTTTTATCTGTGGGAAGATTGGATGATCTGCAGTGTGCCTTTGCTTCTTTAAAAGGTTTCTTGGGCGGAGAGAAAAAAGAGCATGTGGCAGTACACTGTGTGCTGGACAATGAAGAGGTAGGAAGTAGTACGAAACAGGGTGCAGCGTCCACTTTCTTGTATGATGTGTTAGTACGCATGACACGAAGCCTTGGCATGGATTATGAAGATTATTTAAGAGCTCTTGCAGATAGTTTCATGGTATCTGCGGACAATGGACATGCATTGCATCCGAATTATACAGAAAAAGCAGACCCTGTAAACCGTCCGGTGCTGAATCAGGGAATTGTGATTAAATATTCCGGAAACCAGAAGTATTGTACAGATGCTGTATCAGCAGCCATGTTTAAAGATTTATGTAAACAAGCAGAAGTACCATATCAGACCTTTACCAACCACTCTGATGTTCCAGGTGGTTCTACCCTTGGAAATATTTCAAATACAAAAGTAGCGCTAAACAGTGTTGATGTTGGCCTTCCGCTTTTGGCTATGCACTCCCCATATGAAACAGCAGGAGTGAAAGATACTTATTATTTAATAGAAGCAGCAAAAAAACTTTTTGCTTAAAAATTATTTGCACCTTTTTCCGTGATAAGGAAGAAGGTGCATTTTTTCACCTTTTACATGGAATCCAAACCCCAGATTGTTTCCTGAATCTGTGGTAAAGCCACAATCTTCTTCTGAAAGTAGTTGAAATCCACTTTTCTTCAATTCATTATGGAAATAAGAATTTTGAAAGTTCTGGTAGAAACTTTCCGGATACATAGCAAGTAACTGTTTCATGGATTTTGGTGCATGCTCAAAATAAAAATACGTGCCGATTACGTCTGCCTGAGGACCTAAATAAGGACGCAGTTGTTGATATAAAAAAGTAGGGTGGTAAAAATTATGTTCATTTACTGCAAAAAAATCTAAATGCAAGTCAATACATTCTGCCTTTAAAGGAAAGGTGGTACTGCTGTCTGCCAGGTACAGGATATCCAAATCTGGGCGTTGTTTTTCAATGAGATGTTTATACATTAATAAGGTTTCCGGATATTTGTCAATGACCAGATAATGACTGTCCGCAGGCAGGTATTCCAGGTGATTGTGCATGAAAAACCAGGCGTTGATGTAGGTTTCTGCAATGACCTTGTGATGAAGATTTATCTGCTCCATATGTTCCAGCATCCAGTTGTAGGAGCGCTGAAACATGGTAATTAATTGAGGTGGAAGGTCTTTATATAATTCTCTGGTTACATCAGGGGTGTCCTGAAGATTAGTATTCTTATTAGGGGTCATGAGAATTCCCTTATCAATGACTGCTTCATAGCCGCAGGAGCATCCAAGAGTACCATGGTAGAGAAAACGTTGATCCATTTCCACATCGGTAAGAGATAGGGAGCCCTTGCATACAGGGCAACAAAGAAGCGATAGCATGGACAGGGGAACTCCTGTTTTCAAGGCAGCAGAAACAGGATGTTGGTCAAGTTCTTTGATTTTTTCTTCCAGATGCCCAATGATTTTTTGTTTTTGCTGAATTTCCTGAAGACAGAAATCACGTTTTCCAGTATAGATAGCCTTTAATTCTTCCACATCCTGGGGGTCTGCCAAACCAGAGATACGCTTCAAGGAGAGGATAATGTGAATTTCTCGAAGAGAAAAATCTAGCTCCTTTAATTCCAGAATCCATTCCAAATCCTTAAGGGTAGCCTGGTCAAAGACATATTGTCCCTTTGGTCTTGGAGGAACCAGAAGGCCGTATTTGATATAATAATATAGATTGTCGACAGAAATATGATATAGTTCCGATACTTTTCCGATTCGCATATGAAGCACCTCCTGTTTTTTATCCTATCATAAATCTGGAGTATACTCCAGGTTTTTTGGGGATTTTTAGAAAAAGGCAGGTTGACACGGGCTAGACTCCATATTCTACAATGGCAGAAATAAAAAATAAGGAGAAAGAAGCATATGAAAATCATGAAAAAATCCTGTCAGCGGACAGAAGAAGATAGAAGAAACCTTACAAAAACAGTGGAAGAGATGATTGATTATGTAAGAGAGAAAAAGGATATTGCTTTAAAAGAATATAGTCTGAAATTTGACGGCTGTACCAGGGAAACATTGCGCGTGAGCAAAGAAGAAATTCAGGAGGCATACAGCCAGCTTACTGCACAGGAGATTGAAGATTTAAAGGCAGCGGCAGCCAATATCAGGGCATTTGCCAAAGCACAAAAAGAAACCGTAAGACCATTGGAAAAGTTCAGTCCGGTGCAGGGGATTTTCTTAGGACACAGGATTATTCCTGTAAAATCCTGTTGCTGTTATGTACCGGGAGGAAATTATCCTTTGTATTCTACAGCTCTGATGTTAATAATCCCAGCGAAAACAGCAGGCGTAGAGCGAGTGACAGCCTGCTCTCCAGTTATGAAAGGAACGAATAGAATCAATCCCAAGACTTTAGTGGCCATGGATATTGCAGGAGCAGATGAAATTTATGCAGTAGGAGGTGCACAGTCCATTGCAGCATTTTCTTATGGAACCCAGGAAATCAAACCAGTTGATATGATTGTGGGGCCTGGTAATCGTTTTGTTACGGAAGCAAAACGGCAGTGTTACGGTCAGGTAGGAATTGATTTTGTAGCAGGTCCCAGCGAAGTGTTGATTATTGCAGACGGAAGTGGGACACCGGAGATTGTAGCAGCAGATTTATTAGCACAGTCAGAACATGATCCCAATGCCAAAGGCATTCTGATTACTACAGAAGAAGAATTTGGAAAAGAAGTGATAGAAGCAGTTGAGAAAGAATTGTTGGAGCTTGAGACTAGGGAAATTGCCAGAAAATCATGGGAAGTTTATGGTGAGGTGATTTTCGTGAATTCTTTGGAAGAGGCGGTACAATTGGCGAATGAGTATGCGCCAGAGCATTTGGAATTAAACCTTAGGAATCCAGAAGAAGTGTCTGAGATGCTCTATAACTATGGTTCCCTCTTTATGGGAGAAAACACAGCAGAAGTATTTGGGGACTATGCTTCTGGAACCAACCACACCCTTCCCACCCTGCGGGCGGCCAGATATACAGGCGGTGTGTGGGTTGGTACGTTTTTGAAGACCTGTACGTATCAGCATATGACAAAGGATGCCATGCAAAATTTGGCACCTTTAGTATCCAGAATGGCCAGGGGAGAGGGTCTTATGGGACACGCACAGGCAGCTGAAGTGAGGATGAAAAGGTAAATTTTGAGGCTCTACTTTCATAGGTAGAGCCTTATTTCAGATGTTTTTATAACTTATCGTAGGTCTTTTCTTTATCATTAGAGTTTTTCAGCAGCAGATATTTGCGTACAGTGAAGATAATGCCAATGGCTATAACACCAATGAGGGTTTCGGTCATGTTCAGATGTTCTACAACCATTTGTCGGGCAATGGCGAACATAAGCACTTCTAGAAGATTCTCGGCAGTATGTTTTGCCAACATTTTTACAAATTCCACGCCAATGAGCAGGGTCAGGGCATTTCCAAGAAACTCTGTAAATTGTTCTGGAGTTATATTCAAAAGCGGGATTCGCAGGAAATTGTACAGCATGGGAACGATTAGTGTAATGATTACCAGAAGCATTACTGCAGATAATACAATTTCCGTATAGCGGGATATGGTATAAATTATCTCATTTAATTTGCGTTTCAAAAGCGCAGTTCCTCCTTTCCGTAATGGATTTATGAAAAGATTTTGTAACAATTTAAAACTTTATGTTGAAAAAAGACCTTGTTAGTACCCCTATCATACCATAAACAAAGGGAAAAACGAAGAGAATTTTCCAGAACTGTTAAGAAAAATGCAGAGCCTGAAAAAAACAGGAGATTTTCCTTAAAACACTTGAAAAATCTGGTGTTTTAAAGAAAAAATCTCGATTTTATTAACAGGATTTTAAGAAAAAAATGAAAAAAATAGGGTTCAGACTTGCAAATAGGAAAAAATTATGGTACTATATACAGGAAGTTTAAAATTATTTCGAAATTGTTACAGAAATTAATTATTTCAACATAGTATTAATGTAATGGAAAGGTACAGAGAGGTATGAAAAAAAGATTAGTATGTCTGTCACTGATATTTGCTATGACTGCAGCACAGGTTCTTCCTGTTTCAGCAGCAAGAAAAGATGAGGTACAGGCTCAGAAATCCGCAACACAGAGTAAACTTTCTGCAGCACAGGCACAGGCAAGTAGCTTGGAGAGCAAAAAGCAGGCCCTGATGGGACAAATCAGTACTACACAGCAGCAGATCGTTGATGCTATGACACAGATTGAATTATTAGCAGACGAAATTGTAGACAAAGAAGCAGATATTAAGGAAACAAAAGAAGAGCTGGTACAGGCAGAAGCTGACCGTGACGAACAATATGAAGCAATGAAGAAGAGAATTCAGTATATGTATGAAAACGGTGGAAGCGATACATGGGCACAGATTTTATTAGAATCTGACAGCCTTGCTACTATGCTTTCTAAAGCTGAAAACACTGAGAAAATGTACCAGTACGATAGAGACGAACTGAAAGAGATGAAGGCAATCGTTCAGGAAGTCAAAGATTTAGAAGAACAGCTGGAAAATGAAAAACATGATTTAGAGACTTCCAAGAGTGAACAGGAAGGCGTAAAAGCAAGTCTGGAAACAAAAGTTGCAGAACTGAAATCAACAGCATCTGACTATGAAACACAGATTGCTAATGCAAAAGCACAGGCAGAGCAGTATAAACAGTTAATTCAGCAGCAGAACGCTGAGCTGAAGAAAATTCAGCAAGAAGAAGCTGCAGCAGCTAAAGCAGCAGAAGAAGCAGCCAAGCAGCAGCAGAATCAGAATAATCAGAACAATGGCGGTTCCACAGGTGGAAGTGCAATTACAGGTGGAAACAGCAGTTCTAATAATAGTGTGAAACCAAACAATGGTGGTACATCTTCTAACAATAATAGTGGAAGCGTAAACAATGGTGGTGGTTCTGCTAACAATAACAGTGGAAACACAGGTAATAGCGGTTCTTCCAGCAATGCAGGAAGTAGCAATACAACTGCACCATCAAAACCAAGTGCACCTTCTTATAATAGTGGAACAGGTGCTGCGGTTGTAGCGTATGCAATGCAGTTTATTGGAAATCCATATGTTTATGGTGGAAACAGCTTAACAAATGGTATTGACTGTTCTGGATTTACACAGCAGGTATTTGCTCATTTTGGTTACAGTTTACCAAGAGTAAGTGATGCTCAGGCTTATTCAGGAGTTGGAATCAGCTATTCTGAAGCACGAGCTGGTGATATCATTGTATATCCTGGACATGTAGCTATTCTTACTGGAGATGGCGGTATTGTGCATGCTTCTAACAGCGCTCCATATCCAAAGGGTGGTATTAAATATACAGCAAATGCTTTATACAAAAATTATATTGCAGTTAGACGTATTGTTCAGTAAGTAAAAAACTTATACATACAAGGGTTCGTATCTTAGGATACGAGCCCTTTTTGAAATTTACAGGAGTGAAAAAATGCATATTTTAATTATTGAAGACGAACAGGGAATCCGCCAGGAATTAAGCCAGTTGTTAAGAAATTCCTTATATGAAGTCACAGCTGTGGAGCAGTTTGACAATCTTGCAGAAATAGTGTTAGAGATCCAGCCGGATCTGGTGTTATTAGATTTGAATCTGCCTGGGGTATCGGGATTTGATGTCTGTGCGGATATCCGGAGAAAATCAGAAGTGCCTATTATTTTTGTGACCAGCCGTACAGATACTGTGGATGAATTAAACGGGATGCTAAAAGGCGGTGATGATTATATTACCAAGCCCTTTTATCCGCCGGTTCTGCTGGCACGTATCGCAGCCGTGCTGAAACGCACCAGGAAAAAGGAGAGAGAAATGCTTCGGTTTATGCATAAAGGTGTGGAGCTGGATCTTGCAAAAGGCTACATCTGCTATGGTGGAAAACAACAGGAATTATCTAAAAATGAAATGAAAATTTTGCACTTTTTGTTTATGAAAAAAGGGGAAATCACGCCACGCATGGATTTGATTGAGTATCTCTGGGATCATGAGGTTTATATTGATGACAATACGCTGAGTGTGAATATTACACGTATTAGAGCTAAGTTGGAGCAGATTGGAGTGAGGAATTTTATTGAAACCAAGAGAGGTATGGGATACCGGATTTAAGGGAAGGCAGACGGAAAATGAAGGTTAGAGATTATTTGAAAGATAAAATTTTACTTATGGTGATGCAGGTTTTCTGTATGCTGCTACTCACTGCTTTTTTACGTGCCACAGGCTATCCATTAGACAGTTGCTGGCTGATTTTGCTGGTCTGGGCAGGGATTTTTTCTGCATGGTTCTGGTGGGAATATTTCAGGAGAAAACGCTATTTTCAGCATATAGAAAACATTTTAGAGAAGGCGGACAAGCGTTTTTTATTAGGGGAATTAATGCCGGATTCCTATAGGCTGGAGGACAATTTATACCGGAACTATATCAGGCAATCCAATAAATCTGTGATTGAACATCTCCGTAAAATAGAGGATGAGCAGAAGGAATACAGAGAGTATATAGAAAGCTGGGTTCATGAAATCAAAGCACCGATTACCAGTGTGGCACTGGCCTGTGAGAATCACAAAAACGTGGTGACAAGAAACATCAGCAGAGAAAACCAGAAGATTGAAAATTATGTGGAGATGGCTCTGTATTATGCAAGGCTTGGGCAGGTATATCAGGATTATCAGATTCAGGAAATGGATCTTGCGGAGGTTGTGCGGGAGGTTCTGATGCGGAATAAATATTACTTCATCCAGAA
>ULYF01025126.1_pt1 | contig 13550 bp, 12 predicted proteins | sample 1961941 | NCBI WGS metagenome assembly ULYF01 (sample SAMEA4835857, study PRJEB28245) | human gut metagenome | biome: gut microbiome; material: fecal sample | place: Denmark | collected 2008 | reverse complement strand
GTCACCCCAGGCCGTACCGAGGTCTGCAAGGACGGCTCCTGCCTAGTGCTGGAACCGGGGCATATCTCCTATTCACAGGCGCAACCCGAAACGGACGTTCCGCCCGTTGTTCAACCCCTGAAAAAGTGAGGCCATGACCGGTTCCTTTGTCAACGTGTCCTTGCTGGGGGCTAATGCCGTGTCCGTGCTTGCATCCGTCACGGCGGGCAACCCCTTTTTGGAGTACATTCAAAACGGGGCCAGCGTGGCCGCGGTCATGGGAATTTTTCTGTGGCGGGAAATGAAACGGGCGGAACGCTACGAACGGCTTTATGACGAGGAGCGGAAAAAACGCATTGATGCGGAAAATAAGTGTTCCGGCTGTGAGTTCGTCCGCAAAGCGCATGAAGAATTCCTGGACAACAGGGACTAGCACCAACTGCAAAGTTTTTTTACAAGTTTCAACCATTTAACAATTAAATAATTATATGATTATCAAGGAGTATCAGGAATTCAAACCCGTCCAGCGGGCCCTGGGGCTGAAGGCGGATGGGTTGCCGGGACCTAAAACGCTTGCCGCCGTGGCATTACGCCTGCGCTGTCATGAAATATGGTCCGCGGTCCAGGCCGCCGTGAACGTGACGCCTGACGGGATTCCGGGGCCAAAGACGGCCGCAGCTATTGCGGCGGCGTTGGGAATAGAGATGCCGCGCCGGTGGCCTACGCAGTCGGAGGTATGGAGTGGCAATTCAATTTTTGGCAAAGCCGGGAGTGGATTGGTGACGGTGAATTTACCTTATCTTCTCCGGCTGGCTTGGGAGCCGGAAACAACTGTGCGGAGGTTGACTTGTCATGAGGCGGTAGAGGAGTCTCTCTTACGGATTTTTCAGCGCACGCTGGATCATTATGGCTTGGCGCGTATTCAAGCCTTGGGGCTGGATTTGTTCGGGGGGTGTTATAATGAGCGCAAAATTTCAGGGGGCAGCAAACCGTCAATGCACTCTTGGGGGATTGCGGTGGATGTGGATCCGGACCATAACGGGCTGAAGGTTCATAAACCGCAGGCGCGCCTGTCTGGAACGGATTATGATGCCTTTTGGGAATTTGTGGAAGCTGAAGGCGGCGTATCCCTGGGGAGGGAGAGGGATTATGATTGGATGCATTTTCAGTTTGCGCGGTTATAGGGTACTCCGGAAAGTAGAAGGGCGGCTGGTGTTGGTTCCGGCCGCCCTTTTTTTTGTGCATCAAGATATTTGGAACGTATATTTCTTGCTGCGCTTCTTCCCGCGGGAATCCCATTTGACGGTACGGCCGTCATTTAGCTTGAATGTCTTCCCTCCGTAGGTTGAATTAAGGAGAAAGGAAAAGCGTTTGTTGGATGCCTGGGTGAGTTTATAACGGGGTATCTTGCTTTCATGCCCGTTTTCGTCCGTTTCCGTCACGTATTCCGTGCGTGCGTCAATAAGAGATTCAAACGAGTTACGTTCAATGCAGATTTCAATGATTTCGTCCCATTTGATTTCTCCGTATGTTTCACCGGGCTTCAGGCGTGCCGCCGCCGTTTGCACCAAGTCGCGCATATCCTGAAGGTTTTGGTCGCCGCCACCGTATATTTCATCAGGACGTTCCCCGAACGGATCGCCAATGCCAAGCAGGGAGACAATGCCCGCAATAATGGATGATGTACGTTGAAAACCTGCTCTTGTTTTGTCCGGCATGGGCCGTTTTTGCTCTATCCAGTTGCGAACAAACGCATGCAGGCAGGCCAGCAGTTCCGCCCGGTTGCCGGAGTCCTGGATGGTTTCAAGGTCAATGACGCGCTGAACCGTCCGATCCTGGGGATTGGATTCTGTCAAATTCAAGTCGCATATCAGCAGCCGGGAAGCAAGGTCGGTGTTCCATTCCAGGGAGTTTCCGGTGATGAAGACGGTGGCGCAGTTTTGTTTGGTAACAAGAGATTGTGTATGAAATGGGCGTATGTCTTGGGAGACGGAGGAAATGAAGGATTCTAAACAAGTAGATTGTAGCTTGCCGCGCAGGTTGTCAAAATAGACGTAGGGCGCGCGGGTGTTAAGGATGGTGTTCAAGACGCCCTGAAGCTTTTCGTCATCATAATACCATGGATGTTTTGCGTTATTGTTGTACGTGATGCCGGTGGCAAGGTCTGCCAATAGTGATTTGCCGGATCTTTGAGAATTGGAGGTATAGACATAACCAAGTCGAGGTGAGGACAAGGGGAGCATGGCGGATGCGTACAGGGCGACGCAGGCGCAGGTATGGACCGCAAATGAGCGGGATGTGGCGGAAGTGGCCCGTTCTTGAAGATCGGAGGAAGACCAGTCCAGAAAGGGGAATTCCTTATGCCAGTTGCGCCAGATAAGCAAGGCTTGCTCCAGCGGCATTTCCGTATCGTAGTCCACGGCGGTTTTCAGGGTGTAAATCTTACTTTCCGGATCATAGCCGCGCTGGTTAAGGTGGTAGGTGCCATTAGGGAGCATGGCCGGAGTGATTTGGTCGTGGATTTTGATCAATTCCGGGATGGCCGTGAGGAATTCCATGGATGAAAGGGTTAATTTTGCCAGCGGTTCTTTCATGGGCTGGTAAACAAGCGTGGAGTCGTCTTTGGAGCGGAAAGCGCACGGGCAGATATACTTTTCTGCGGCGGAGATGAAATTGTTGGGGTTAAGGTACACGGTTTTCCCGTCGTCTGTGATATACACAGGAGAGCCGGCCAGATTATAAATAGGGGCATTGGCGCGTTGGAGGGCTATGGCGACGCGTTCGCACCATTGGGGGGTTGTCGTGCCATTTTTGGAGGGCATGGCAACTTTGATTCTTCCGTCCGGCGTAAGGTCGTCTTCGGCAGGGGCCGGGCCAGGTTGCTCCAGCCCGGCCAAAAATTGCTGAAGATCCGCGCCGGAGGCGTTGGTTAGCAAATTTTGTAATTTGAGAATAAGTTCTTGGGGGGAGGTCATTTTTTGGGAGGGAGTAAGGGAGTGAGAGATTGGAGGGCAGCATTGAGGCCGTAGGTGGTGCAGGCTGCGGCGGCTTGCTGGATCAAGGGCAACGGCCATTCATCCGGGCGGGCGACGATTTCCGCGGCGCGGGTTGTCCAGTCCTGTTCTACGTTGCGGAGCGGAGTGGCGTAGAGTAAGGGGCGCAGGGTGGGGCGCGGGTTGAAATACAAAAGTTCCTGAAGTTTTTCCTGGCCGTTTACGGTGCGATAGCAGCCGGGCAGCCGCGGCATGACAAGATGATTTGTGAGGGCCTGGATGTCCGCGCCAATGAGGGCTAAGGCGGGCTTTATCTGGTCCACATACCCGCGCCATTCTTCGTGTGTGGCCGCTTCCAGGCGGAAGAGTACATGCAGAGATCGGGACCCGGAGAAGGTGATGGAGACAATGGGGAGAGGAAGAGTAATGAGTGCCTGGAGCCATTGCTTCACGTCGTCCATTTGGTCTGATTCCAGCAAAGCATGACGCCAGGTGAGGATGCATTCTGAAGAGCGGCGGCTTTTTTTCCCGTCCCTGATACGGTAAAATCCGTCCACGGGCTGCCCCAGGAAGATAATGCCGTCCGGGGCGGCTGTGGGAATGTGTTTGGCCTGGTCTGGCCAGAGGCATTGACCTTGCGTTTTCCGGTCGGCAAAAATGATTGTTTTTTCTCCGCGTGCCGTATCAAACAGGGCGCGTAAATACATATCCGGCGTAACTATGGCCGGATCTGTGGCGGAGATATTGGCGAGGAAATAGCGGGATAATACTGGAGCCCCTTTTTCCGCCAGGGTGGCAATGACAGAGGAATCAAGCTGTGGGACTGGCGGCGGCCCTGTGGGGGCCTTGGGGGGCGGATTGTATTTGGCTTGCCCCTTGGCTATGCGTTTAGATGGAGGCAGGGCGGCCGGTTCCGGTTTTTTGCGTCCCTGGGATTTGTCGGTGCCGTAGTTGCCCTTGGGGCGGCGCGCCGCATCTTCCAGCTTGCGCCGGAGTTCTTTTTCATTCCACGGCGGTTCACACCGGGCGTTAAATGTTAGCAGGATAGGCCAGGCTTCATCCAAAGATAGATTATAGTCGTTTACAAGGATGCGGCATGCGCGGAACGTGGCAGCATGCCCGCCGGAGCCGGAAACGGCTGGTTCCAGGGTATCAATATGTTTTTGTGCGCGGGTGATGGCGTCCATGGTCAAAGGTCAAGATTGAGTTCCGGGTGTTTGCGTGTGCGGGGGGAGGGGGAGGCTTGCTTCTTTTTTCTGCGGTGTTTCTTTTGAGCTTTCCGGCTGGTCCAGGAAACTTGTGCGAGCTTGTGCAGGGCACTCTTGCCGTATTTGTCGATAAGAGCTTGCGCCTGGTCGGGGGTTAAGGAATCCAGGAAAGCGTTGCAGGCGTGCGCCCGCATGGATGATGCGCTGATTGTGTCGCTGGTCAGCAAAGCAAGATCGGAATGAGACAAGTTTTTTACTGATTCCGGACAGTATAGTTTGGCAAGTTTGTACACATTCCGGGTAACGCGTTGCGGATGGTAGCCGTTACGGAAGAGAATAGTGAAAATTCCGATAAGGATATGCAGACGTGCGTCCGCTATTTCTTCTTTTACCACATCAAGCTGATGATGATTCAAGCCGCATTCGTAGAGTTGTTTTGAGAGTTCCGGAAAGATGGGAGCGGCATCAAAAGGCGCATTCCATTGCTCCTGTGTTTCTCCGTAGGCGTGTAGGAGGTGATCAAGCAGATCTCCGTAAACGTGTATAACAGAGGGGCCGGAACTCATAATGCACCCCCTTTCCAAGACAAGAATTGCTCCAAATGTGGAGCTAAAAACAAGATGTTTACTACACTTTTTACTACGCTAAATGCGTAAAATGTTGAAAGTAAACATGGAGGCGGGAGCGGGAATCGAACCCGCGAATAACGATTTTGCAGACCGTCGCCTTACCACTTGGCTACCCCGCCGCTGATGCTGTGCGCGGATACTAGGGAAAAGAACCGCGGGTGTCAATCTCGTTTTTGGAAAAGATGCTTTGTTTTTAAGTGAAGGACTCTCTGGAAACAGCCTTTTTCTTTGGCGGAACGGACAGAGAAGGAGGAGAATGCTTGTTTTTTAAGGCATCATGATTGTGCGGCGGAATGCCGCCCGTGCCTGTTGTCAGATCTATATGGAGCAACCTTGTTCCAAAATGGCGTGAATCAGGATATAAAAACGCACCAGGAGTTTTTTTGCAAGTTCACGGCAGCACGTAAAATTAGAGGGGAGGTCGTTCCTCTTCGTTCCGAATGAGGGGGGACTACGCGTTAAACGTATTGATGGGTTCAGGTAATGCCGCAGAAATGCCGGAAGGCTGATGGTTCAGTTTTTCCAGAAAGTAAATAACAACAATAGCAATGAACAATTATATACCAATCAACAAGGCAGTTAATCCCGTCTGCATCTATCAAGGGTATGAGCCTCTTATCAACAAGACGCTTGGCGTTGATGAAATGATATATGGCTTTGACGGAACTCCTTCGGATTATGCCACCTGTACTGGAGCTCCCGAAATGTTCATCAAGGTGGAGCGTGACGGCTTGTACTATTTCGGCGTGGAAGCCGACGACACAGGCAGCCTGACGATTGCCGGTGAGCAAGCTATAAAAAAGGATGGGACACCACCCAACGGCAAGCTGAATATTGAAACCGATTCCAGGTACCTGAAAGCGGGCTATTACAAGGTGGCCCTGTCGTGGACCAACAACGCCTACACCCCCGTCAGCAACAATGCCATTGCATTCAACGTTACCATGGATACCAAACCTATTACGGAAGGGAAGTATGAAGGCAACTCGACGATGAAGCGCGAATTCTCGCCGTCCCCCAAAATCAAATTGTGGACAATTGAAAAGGAATCCACTATCACCTGTGAGCCATCCAAGGAAGTGGAACTGGAATTTGAGAAACCGGAACCCGTCTATTTGGAAGGGAATGGTGACTGCAATGTAAGTAGCTTGAGACCTAAGATTTGCGTAACGGTTTGCAAAGATGAATCGGAAAACGTATGGAGGTGTCGTGTTGTTTCCGTTTCTGCCGGAGCCAAGCTAACTATGTATGAAGGCATTTACGTGAATCCCTATGTTGATCTCCCTCTCAATGAAGAAGAAGCCGTCGAAGCGGTCAACGAAATGAACGGCTACCAGGCCCGCGGAAGAGTGGGCACATGGCACACGCCGCAGGCTTCCCTCGCCCACGAAGAACACCACCGCCGTCAATGGGAGGATGCCTACAAGTTCTACTGGAAGGACTCCAAAATACAGGAAATGCTTGAAAAGCAGACTATCTCCTGCGACAAAGAACCGAACATGGATAAAGCCGTGAAGTTCATGCAGGCTCTTGCCAATGAAATGGCATTGGATCTTTGGACGGAGACATCAGCCTATGTACTGGCGTTGCCAGATGATGCCAATGACAGACCCTATTGCGCCGGACAGGAAGTCCTGAACGAGGCAACCGCCTATGTCATTCGTCTGGCCGACGCGATGGGGTGGAACAATGTTCCCAGGTTTATCACGAAACCTGGAACGATCGAGCCTCCCTGTTTCATGCCTCCGGTCAGCGAAGGTGAAACCCGCAGCATGGCTGTTGCGGAGGAACCGGCGTCCTTGATCCTCTCCATGGCGGATACTTCCCAATTCACGGAAGGCAAAATCACAGTCCGCTTCCGCAACGAAGGAAACGAGCCTGTCCGCATTCCCGATGAAATCAACGACGAAACGTCCGATTTCTTTTTCGTGACGGTGTTGAGGACGCAACAGGGGAAAATGCGCGTTCTGAACAGGGAAATAGGCTCCATGACCTTCCAGCGACCCTTGAACTACCGGGAGCTTGCACCCGGTCAGGAATACAGCGTCACGATTCCGGTGTGTCTGGATGAAGTCGATCTGGAAGGTTGGAAACAATGTTCTTGTGAACTGGAAATGCGCTACTATAATCAGCAGGGTAAGGATTGTTTCCTGGGGGTTCTCCGGGCAACGGCCAGGCTCACGCTGCAATGAAAAAAATCTTCCGGTATTTAATACTTCTGGCAAGCCTGTCCCTCCATGCTGCGGCATGGGGGGACATGGCCGACAACGGAGTGGAATGCTCCGTGGTGATGAAAAAGACCCGGTTTGACGCGAGGGAGACGTTCCCGGACTTCAAGCTGGTGTTCACGAACAAGGGCGAAAAGACCGTGCGTCTTTTCGATGACTTCTATCCTCTCAAGGATAACGGTCCGCATATTTCCATAGAGATTTTTTGGAAATTGACAAAAGAGAAAAAGGAAAAGGTAGCAGCATATTACCCTCATTATTGCATTGAGCGAGGACAGTTCTTGAACTTCATCACGTTGAAGCCGGGAGAAAGACATGAAGTGCTCATCAAAGATGCGTATCTGTTGATGCACTATTTTGGGCCTTCACGCCGCCTTCGCAATGGTGAGAAATATGAGTTGGAAGTAATCTTTCGTGACGGATATGGAGATCCCGGTGTTCGGAGGAAGTATGTAGGAAGAAAAGATTTCTCCGTGGTCGATCAATCGCCCTGGAGATAGTGAGACATTTTATTACAAGGTGGCTTTAAAGTATGAGAATAACGCTTACGATCCCTCTAGTGGCAATGCGGTCGCGTTCAACGTCACGATGGACAAGGAACCTATCCAGGAAGGGAAGTACGAAGGGAACTCGACGATGAAGCGCGAATTCTCGCCTTCTCCCAAAAGCTCGCGCTGCAATGAAAAAAATCTTCCAAATTTTAGGGCTTTGGGCCAGCCTGTTCTTCCATGCTCCTGCATGGGGGGATATGGCCGATAACGGGATTGAATGTTCCGTGGTGATGGAAAAGGCTTCGTTCGATCCAAGAGCCGCTTTTCCGGACTTCAAGCTGGTGTTTGCCAATAAGGGAGAAAAGGCTGTGCGTCTTTTCGACGACTTCTATCCTCTCAAGGAACGCGGGCCGAATATGATCATCAAGATATGGAGTCAGGGAAACGGAAAGAAGGGAGAAAGGCCAACGGCATGGTATCTTCCCTCCTATCAAATGGAACGTGTCGCGAATCTTATGCGCTTTATTACCCTGAACCCCGGAGAAAAATATGAAGTGCCCGTCAAGGATGCATACCTGCTGCTGACCTGTTTACAACCTCTGGCCAGCGGGAAAATATACGAATTGGAAGTACGTTTCCGGGACGGATATGGAGATCCGGGTACCCGGAGGGAGTATGTGGGGAAAAAGGATTTTATCGTCATTGATCAAACTCCCAGGTGAATTTGAAAAATTAATATAGCCCCGTTCATGAAATATGAATAGGACTTTTTTGTGGAGGGGAGGCATACCCTTTCTTTGGAATTTTAAACTATGGAGCCTGTGCTAAGGGGTATTCAGGGAATGAAATTTGAATGCTGAAATAAACGATGATGGACAGCAGGGGGACTCGTTTTTCCTGTAAATCCAGGGAAAGGATATTTCCGTAACATGGACGGGGAAAGTTTCAGGAACCGGTTGTGTTCGCCCGTGCAAAGGAAAGGACGCTGTCAGACTGGCCGAGACTCCGCATTGATGCAAATGGTTCGTGTGCGTTTTCTAACGGCTGGATAGAAGTTGTTTCAACTCCGGAAGGCGAAAGTGCAGCGGAGGAAGTTCTTGCTCAAGCTCAGCTGATTTTTCTTTTCTCAGCATTTCAGCCCGAGCTTCCAGTTTTCGGGCTTCTGCCAGAATTTTGCGTATTTCCTGCCGGCCTCGGCCTATATGGGCGACGGCCCGGGAAGGATCCGGAGTAAAATCCGGTCCTCCCTTAAGATATTTTTCAAAGTATTGCTGGTAGCGTTCTGCCAATTCCCTTCCTCTGGCAAAAAGCTTGCGGTCTTCTTCCACATGCTTAGGCATTGCGGATTGCCTTTATCGTTGAAATTGAATAGTTTGCAACGATTTGTTTCTTGATTGGTAACGATTTAGAAACGAGCGAAGTTCTATATTCTGTCTTTTTTTGCATTAAATCAAAAGAACACTATTCTGATGGCAAAGATAATATTTTTAAATATAATCCCAATGTGTTCGAATCTTTTTTGTAGAATAAAAGTCTATATATCCTCTTTATAACTATATCGCATTTATACATAATACTATAATTAGCTACGAGAGGTATTCTCACGTGACAAATATACAGCATTTAAGAAATGCTATTAAACCATTCATTATCATTATTACATATTTCTTATCTACTATATAACACGTTGATATTTTAAAGATTAGTATTCTTCTGCTTTTTGTATTTTACGAATTCTCTATCTCGTCAAAATGAACAAAGAATTTCAACTTTTCATCAACATTAAGATTGAAATAAGTATAAAGCTCAGGTACAATTGGAACAAAAATCTTATCTTTTGTTAAAATCGTGGCAGAGCGTATACTTTTCCCGCCTGTAGAATCAGGAATCTTACGTGTCAATTCTAAATCATAATAAAGAGTATTTTTCCCCATTACATCTGTGAAAATGTAAATAAGGCGGTGCATACTCCAAAGTATCCTTGTTGTATGAGGATTAGAAAAGAATATTCTTTTCTGGTTTACCATCTTATCTGTCAATGCCATAAACATTTTATTATTCTGTAGAACTGGCGTTATAACATCTGTTTTAAGAATACGAAGTTTTGTTTCTACATCTAGGCACAAAATAGATGGCATTGGCATTATATCTTCATTGTTTACATTTTTAATGGCATCCTCCGATACATTCAATGTATTGTTACTAATATTTGTAATGACCTCTGACACATCACCAACTTGAGATTGATTGATTGTTTGCTGATGCTTATTCCGTTCAGCTTTAGCAAACTTCACAAATTCTTCTGGCGTAATCTCATCAGCTCTTAATTTCCCAATCATCTCATCCATTGTACCAGTCATTTCATAAGGAATAATATACTCATCTTTTGTGTTATGAAGAACCCGAGAAATATAATCTGTACGTTCTTTTACTCCCTTGGGTATAAAAGCTGAAAATTGCTGATAAAGTACAACTCGCACAAAATCTTTTGCTAATGGAGTGAATAGACGATAATTGTCATTTCTTATTGATATAAGCCTTTGAATATCACTATTATTTGGAGAAATGTATATGCAAAAAATCCCCTTGTTAAGATCATGAGTAACAAAGACATTAAGCATATGGGAGATATCAGCAAACTTCACATCAAAATCCTTAACATAGTAATCTTCTTCAATAATACTTCGTAATTCGTTAACAATAAAGAATTGATCAATTGTTAGTTCTTTGCTTTCATACTCCCTAATTACTTGGATGTTGTTTGGTATTGATTTTACACCTATTTTCTCTAAATAGTTTCGCTGTATTCTTTTTCTGTAGGTACTATCAGAAATGGACAAGACATTATTTTCCGAGTTTTTAAACTTAGCAAGTACCGTAGAATCTACACCGTCTGCATATTTGAATTCAGATGCATTTAGGCTTGTTATATTACCAAGTCTAATGTATTTATCTTCATTCGCATATTTTATATTAATGTGCGAAGCTTGCGCCATATTAAAATGACTATATAGATATTGCAAAAAATTACGATAGTTATCACAAATTGGATCTTTCGCAATAACAGATGTCCATGAACTTTCTACAGACTGAACTATCGAAGTGACGAGACTTACTGATTCACGGCTAACAGCCTCACGCCCTGCTGTAGGGACAAGATTATCCAAATTAACAATACCTCCGAATTCATAAATAGATGGTACGTTTATACTCGCTAGTCCAAAACCGTTTCTAAGACCTAAAATTCCCTTATCCCGTGTATTTAGATACAAATAGCCATTTATTGGACTACCTTGTATTGCTATGTCATAAATTAAAATATCTACAGATAAAGGAAATTGATTATTATATCCTATATCTAACTTATATGATAACCGAGAATCTGTCACCTCCTTTGCTGTGATTTTTTTTATAAAATCAATCTTTTTTTGAGGGAATTTTTGTCCGTTAATGGTTACAGGTATTTCTATGTATTCGATATATTGGCGCAAGTAATTAATTGCGTTAATAACGCTAATTGAACCAGGCTGATCAAGTGTCACTGTTATACAAGTACCATAAGGAATCGACTGATTTTCTATTGGAGTTACCGGTATGGAATTTTTAATGTTAATTTTTTCCCTTTGAGCTTCTGATGTGTAGGCAGTTTTTTCTCCGTATCTACGTGTTTGAATTTCAAGCTTAGTACACACTCCAAAATTTGCTAATGCACCTATTCCAAAATGCCCTACTACACCAGCAGCTATAGACTGGGGATTATTTTTCCCACTATTACCCGCTTTCCAATAGTTATTTGCTAATATGTCCTTATTCATACCTATACCATTATCCTCAATAACTATTTGCTCGTTGGTAATATTTATTTTTATATACGGTTCAAAGTCAGAATCTATCAATTTCCTTTCCAAAATAGCATCGTATGCATTCTGCACATTTTCTCTTAACATTGCTAAAGGGGAATCATATAAATCATTACCAAGCAAACGAATCATCTGCTTAGCATCGAATTCCATAGAAACATACATCGTATCGCTCATATATTACTATTTTTTAAGGTAGTTAGAAGTGAATTGACATTCGAGTCATTTAATTTATAAATATCTCTATCAGCAATAATTTCCTGAATATAATCAGAATTACCGGCTTGTTGTGCTGCGACTATTTTCAAAACAGCATCTTCTATACTTGTGACTTTACCTACGTTCTTAAAAACGTAGTCATAGTCTTTTACTTCCTTTAAATATAATTTAAAAATGGACGTAAAATCCTTACCAGTTTTCTGTTGTAACAGTTTAATGGCTTCACATGCTTGATGAAAATCACCACTAATTTTGCATTCTCTATCTATTTTTAATAGAATGTCGTTAATTGACAGTTCCCTAAGCCTGATATCATAATGTATCTTATTGGTAGAATTAGAAAGGGGTTTCAAGCGCCAATGAGGAATCTTGTTATTACGATTGGGATTAAAATCTTCACGTATGTTTATGTCAACAGCTGCATACCCATTTCCCTTTTCTATTTCTATGATATTGTATTGTCTGCGACAATTAGGAGAAAGGACTTTTTCACCCCCAAATAATGTGCCTGAACTGATTAATAATAATCTTTGGGTTAATTTATCTTTTTGTAAAAGCAAATCTGAGTATTCTTCAGCAACTTGTGTATAATGTTGATGCCCATATAACCCCATTTGGATATTACAACTAAGCAGGTTGTTTAAAAAGGCACGATCTATATAATTTGTTTCCATAGGTCTACCATAGAAATGATGATGCCATACAGCAATATTTAAATACCCTGCATTGTAACAATCTGTCAGTTCTTTACACACTGAATTTAAAGCTTCTTCTGTTATACTTCCCGTGTCGCAAAGATGGTCAAGACAATGACAACTATTGAAACAAGAAAAACAAATTTCATAAATATTATCAATAACAACAAATGCCTTTTCTTCTGGATTGTTAGGATATTGTCTAATCCCATCATAGAATTTATTGTAGAATTCAACAAATTGGCTAAAACGACTATTATAGATAGCGGGATCCATAATTTCATAGAATTGGCAGTCTTTCCAATTCCAACGTAAGTCCGTTGCTCCAGAAAAGAATGAATGTAGACAACATTCATACTTTTTGGTTGCTGGTATCATACTTGCCATCGTTGCATTTCGGTTCACATCGTGATTACCAGGAACTATAATAAGCCTCTTTCTATCTCCTTTTAAAAAGAAATGACAAATGTCTGATAGGAATAATGCCACATTATCATATTGTTGTCGAATTTCATCATCGGTATATGCCCCTTGAATAAGATCACCACTTACAACCACAAAAGAAGGTGCTAAAATACATTCGTTTTCAGTATAGTATTCAAAATCTCTTCTCATAGATTGAAATAGAGAGGCATACTCAACCCCGGGGGCTTTATGAATATCCGAAATATGAAGTATACTGTATTTCATATAATCTCATTTAATTCATCTATTTTAATTGTAAAGATAGCAATTTTTAATGAATTACCGGCTATAATTGTCTGAATTTATATTTCAAGCCATACTCTTCAAGTTTGCCGTATAGAGTTGTTCTGCTTATTCCCAACAGTTCGGCGGCGGCACACCGGTTGCCGTTTGTCTGTTTCAACGCACGCATTATCCGTTCCTTATCCTCCGCGTCATTGCGCAAGGCGAAACTGACGGGCGAAGTCGGTTTCGGCACGGCAAGTTCCAGATGCTCTTTCGTGACAACACCTTCCTGAGCCTGCAATACCGCTCCCATGATTTTCTGCCGAAGCTCCCGCACGTTGCCCGGCCATGCGTGGGTCAGCAACGCTTTACGGGCTTCGGAACTGAAACCGCTCGCATTGCACTCAAGTTCCTTGTTGGCTATCTCACGGAAGAACTCCGCCAACGGCATGATGTCCTCCTGACAGTCACGCAACGGCGGCATGGTTATCACGAAGTCGCGCAGGCGGTAGAGTAAATCCTGCCGGAAACGCTTTTCACTCACTGCCGCCTCCAGAT
>ULYF01044390.1_pt1 | contig 13656 bp, 19 predicted proteins | sample 1961941 | NCBI WGS metagenome assembly ULYF01 (sample SAMEA4835857, study PRJEB28245) | human gut metagenome | biome: gut microbiome; material: fecal sample | place: Denmark | collected 2008 | reverse complement strand
GCAGATCTGAAAGCGAAGAAAAAAGCAGGGGAACTTCACGAATATTATAAGGGCAAAAATATTGCGTTGATCTTTGAAAAAACAAGTACCAGAACCCGCTGTGCTTTTGAGGTTGCGGCTCATGATCTTGGAATGGGAAGTACCTATCTGGATCCTTCAGGATCTCAGATCGGTAAAAAAGAAAGTATTGCCGATACGGCAAGAGTTCTTGGAAGAATGTACGATGGGATCGAATACAGAGGATTTGGGCAGGAGATCGTGGAGGATCTGGCAAAATATGCAGGAGTTCCTGTATGGAATGGTCTTACCAATGAATATCATCCTACCCAGATGCTTGCAGATATGCTGACTATCCGTGAACATTTCGGACATCTGGAAGGTATCCGCCTGGTATATATGGGCGATGCCCGTTATAATATGGGAAATTCTCTGATGATCGCCTGCGCGAAACTGGGTATGCATTTTGTGGCATGTACTACGGAGAAATATTTCCCTAATGAGGAACTTGTGGAGCTTTGCAAAGGCTATGCGGCACAGTCCGGCGGAAGCATTACACTTACCGAAGATGTGGAAAAAGGAACAAAAGGCGCTGATGTGATCTATACAGATGTATGGGTATCCATGGGAGAGCCGGATGAAGTGTGGGAAGAACGTATCCGTGAACTGACACCTTATAAGGTAACAAAGGATGTTATGGAGAACGCAGGTGAAAAGGCTATTTTTCTTCACTGCCTTCCGGCATTCCATGATCTGAAAACAAAGATCGGCAAGGAAATGGGAGAAAGATTCCATCTGACAGATATGGAAGTCACAGACGAGGTTTTTGAGTCTGCCCAGTCTCATGTATTTGATGAAGCAGAAAACCGTATGCACACCATCAAAGCTGTGATGGTGGCTACTCTGGGAGAGCCGGAGAACAGATAATGTACGATCAGGAAACAATCTTAAAAAAGATCAGAACAAAATGGGCGGGCAAAACCGTCCATTTTGCAAAAGAAACAGATTCTACAAATGAATGGATTAAAAGACTGTCACAGGATGGAGCGCCTCACGGTACTCTGGCTGTGGCAGAATTTCAGTCAGCAGGAAAAGGCCGTCTGGGAAGAAGCTGGCAGGCACAGACAGGAAGCTCTGTGATGATGTCACTGCTTTTAAGACCGGATTTTGAACCACAGTATGCTTCTATGCTGACCCTTGTTATGGGCATAAGTGTGGCGCAGGCGATAGAAAAACTGGGAGTCAGAGTTTCTATCAAATGGCCAAATGATGTGGTGGTTTCCCGCAAAAAGATTGGCGGGATCCTGACAGAAATGCGTCTGGACGGAATGAAAATACGGGATGTGATCATTGGTACGGGAATCAATGTGGATCAGGAGTACATAGCTCCGGAACTTCAGGATAAAGCTACTTCTCTTTATCTGGAAACGGGAAAACATTATGAACGCACTGAGCTGATCAGCCTTGTGATGGAAGCGTTTGAAGAAAATTATGAAAAGTTTATACAAACCTGTGATCTCTCTGAAATGCTTAATGAATATAACCGCTTTTTGGCCAACAGAGATCAGCAGGTGCGAATTCTTGATCAGAGAGAGCCATGGGAGGGGACTGCTATGGGAATCAATGAGCAGGGTGAACTTTTGGTGAAGGATAGAGAAGACAGAATAAGAACAGTCAGGGCAGGAGAGGTTTCAGTAAGAGGACTGTATTCTTATGTGTAGATTCTGCCCCATAAGCTGTCGGCAGGATAAATGTATTTGACAGGGACAACAGAAATATGTGCTGTGAAGTAAGAACGCCCGGGCGTTCTGGAAAGATAAAGGAGGTACTTATGTATCAGGATAAGATTGTGCTCTGCGGTGCAAGCGCTTATGAGCAGAAATATTATTTTAACCAGGATTTTAATTCTCTTCCCGAGGCAGTAAAGCAGGAGCTTCAGATCATGTGCGTTCTTTATACAGAAGAGATTGGCGGGATACTGACTCTGGAATTTGATGATGATGGAAATCTTCAGTTTAAAACAGAAGCTCTGGATGCAGATGCCATGTATGATGAGATTGGGAGTGTTTTGAAGATTAAAAAGCTTCAGGAAGAGAAAAGGGAGCTTCTGGAATCTCTGGAAATGTATTATCGTGTTTTTTTTCTGGGAGAAACACCGGAAGAAAATGGTTTAGAAGAGAAATCCACAGACAGCGGAAAGCTTTTTGGGGATTCTGTGGATAACGGAGTCTGATTTATGGAAATGCGGTGGAAAATCGGCGGTGTAGAAATAGATAATCCATTTGTGCTGGCGCCAATGGCAGGAGTGACAGATCTGCCTTTTCGTAAACTCTGTAAAGAGCAGGGGGCAGGGCTGATCTGTACAGAAATGGTCAGTGCAAAAGCAATTTCTTTTCATAATAAAAATACAGAAGCATTGATGGAAATCGATCCTTCAGAGCACCCGGTATCTCTTCAGTTGTTTGGAAATGAGCCGGAACTGATGGCAGAGGTAGCAAAAAGTATTGAAGAGAGACCTTTTGAGATCCTGGATATCAATATGGGGTGTCCGGTTCCAAAGGTTGTTAATAATGGAGAGGGTTCTGCCCTTCTGAAGGAGCCGAAACTGATCGGGAAGATCATAAAAGCGGTATCTGGTGCGGTCAGGAAGCCGGTTACAGCAAAGATGCGTATCGGATTTGAAGGATACCCGGTAGATCCGGTGGAAATTGCAAAGATCATGGAAGACTCCGGTGCGGCAGCTATTGCTGTTCATGGAAGAACCAGACAACAGTATTATTCCGGTCAGGCAGATTGGGATACCATACGGAAAGTAAAAGAAGCTGTCCGGATACCGGTGATTGGAAACGGGGATGTGGATTCTCCGGAAAAAGCAGAAGCCCTTTTGAAAGAAACCGGATGCGACGCGGTAATGGTGGGTCGTGCAGTAAGGGGAAATCCATGGATTTTTCGTGAATTGAATCATTATTTTCAGACAGGAGAAAAGCTGCCCCGGCCTTCAGCAGAAGAAATACGGGAAATGATCCTTCGACATGCCCGTATGCAGATTGAAAAGAAGGGAGAGTTTACCGGGATCCGGGAAATGCGTAAGCATGTAGCCTGGTATACAGCAGGTATGCGCCACAGTGCGGCTCTTCGCAGGGAGTCGAATTTAATTGCAGATTATCGGGAGCTGGAAGAGCTGCTTGATCATCTGAAAGATTAAAAAACAGCCATCGGTTACAAAACCGATGGCTGTAAATATGTCAGATACCTGATGCGAGGAATATTCTGCGGCTGTATTTTTTCAGAACAACAGCTAAAATGCTTCCCAGAACACCACAGGAAATAATCTCTCCAATTCCTACAGTAACCATTAAAAACGGGATAGGAAGAAGAACTCCATAGGCAAAGCGAAGTACAAAAGGAACTACCAGAGTGTTTGCCAGGATAGGAGGCAGTACCGCCAGCTTCTGGAAATGATTTCTCATGGCATAAGTTCCAACAGCGCCGATCAGAGTTGCGAGACTTCCGCAGATGATATCCGGCAGAACTGCTCCCCCGAGGATGTTGCCGATCAGACATCCCACAAACAGTCCGGGGATGGCTGCCGGAGTAAAGATTGGAAGGATCGTCAGCATTTCTGCAATACGGATCTGCACTTCTCCGAAGCTGATAGGGGCAAACAGTGCTGTGAGCACCACATAGATAGCTGCGATCATGGCAGCCTGGGTCAGGTAAGATACATTTTTGTCTTTCATATTCTGTTTTCTCTCCTTTAGTTTTGTTTTACGAGTGGAAGGTCACGAACACTCGATTCATTTAACGCCGGGAATCGGCGAAAGCCCTGTAAGACCTTGGTTTTGCGGGCTTTGCAACAGCTATGAGTATAACATGCGAGAACGATAAAATCAAGGAAAGTACCAAAAAAGTACCAATTTGGAAAAATAAAGGATATTTTTACCCCGGTAAGCAGATTATATACCTGCTGCCGGGGTGTTTTTTTGTTAGGGCAAGGCCCTGTTTTACATTGTGGAGTTTTTCGTTGTTCCGAAAAACGAAACTTTGAAAAACAAATAAACCACCGGCTAAGCCGGTGGTCGTGATTAAAAGGAAGTCCAGTTATATCTTCCTTTTTGTAATCTTTATATAGCTTTAAAGTATCGTCTTGCCATTGTTTTATGATTTTACTTTTTAAAGGCTCTTGTAATGTAGTTTCCTTTAGCTGTTGCCATTCGTTTAGAATTTTTTCAAAAACAGGAGAGTCGGAGCAAATCCCTAATGTAGTTACATATCCGTTAATATCATAGGAAACATCAATGCGACTTTCAGCTATACAAAAATCCATAAAATCATCTATTTCAAAAAGCATTTTTAGTGCATCTGAAAAAGTTTCAATATTATTTTTGTTAGCCTTTTGTTCATCTGGCGGTAAAAGTATTTCATCTGTAGAGCAATTAAGAACATCTTTGCTTGCAAGTTTTATTATTTGTTCAGTGGTGAAACATTTACCGTTCCCAAATGAGAGTGCGGCAGATATGCGAGGTTGAGGAATACCGGTTCTTTCTGAGAGTTCGGATTGGTTTATTCCTTTTTCATTCATTATTCTTGTGATATTTCCTTTGACTATATCAATATTATTTTTGTCCATAAATATATCTCCATAAATTATAAAAATAATTTTAAATTATAATTTTATAGTATTTGATTATATAATACCACACTTGATACAATATGTACAGAGCAAAACAAGACAAAACATAAAAAGGAGATATGAGTTATGAGGAAAATGGAAAGAACTAGCCCAGAGGTAAAAACTGGAAGAATTGAACAGGCATGCGAACGTTATGGAATCGGGAAAAGTAGTATGCGCCAAGTGGCTGAGGACGCAGGAGCCGTGATCAGAATAGGAAAGAGTTACTTAATCAATTTCACCAAAGTAGATGCCTATATGGACAGCTTGTCAGAGTAAGGCGGTGGCAGCAGTTGAGAAACAAACGAATGTTTTCCATAGATGTAGTAGACACAGACAAATTTCTTGATATGCCAACATCAACACAGGCTTTGTATTTCCATCTGGGAATGAGAGCAGACGATGACGGTTTTGTGACGTCACCTAAAAAGATACTGGCAATCTCGGGATGTAATAATGATGATTTAAGCCTATTGATCGCAAAGAACTTTATAATCCCATTTGAAAGCGGTGTGATCGTAATAACAGACTGGAAAACCAACAACTACCTACGAGGTGACAGATACGCCGCGACAAGATGCATTGAAGAGAAGAAAAGCCTTGTAGAGATTAATGGAAAATATCAAATTAGCTTGGACGGTGTACCAGATGGTATACCAAACAGTAACCAATGTGTGCCAGGTGTGGCTACCCAAAAGAGAATAGAAGAGAATAGAATAAATAATATTGTCGAGCAAAGCCCGACTACATACCCTTTTAAAGAGATTATTGAGTACCTAAACCAGAGAACTGGAAAGAAATTTAAGTATAGTTCAAAGGCAAATCAGAAGCATATCAAAGCGAGAATCAATGAGGGTTACGCTTTGGAAGATTTTAAGAAAGTAATTGACTGGAAAATTTCACAGTGGACTGGCAACAAGGAAATGGAAAGGTACTTGAGACCAGAAACCTTATTTGGTGCAAAGTTCGAAGGGTATTTGAACGAAATACCGGTAGCCAGAAAAGTTCAGCCAATAGAACCAGAAGAACCAGAGAAACCAATTGATTTATGGAGTGATGAACAATGTCATATTATGAATTTAAAGAATCGGATGCGTGGGACTTTTCGAGATCATCCGGCATAGCAGCAAAACAGAAAGGCGAGGAATTACAGTTTTTGAGTTGCCCTTATTGCCGAGGGGGGAGAAATGGAGACAAAGGGACTTTTTCTATCAATCTTCGGACGGGGCAGTTTAAGTGCTTACGTTCCAGTTGTTCGGTTTCTGGCAATATGGTTACTTTGGCAAAGGACTTTGACTGGTTTAGCCTGGGAAGAGATGTTGACGCCTATTATAAAGCTGGCAACAGACATAAATACCGAAGATTCCAAAAGAAAACGGAGCCAATAAAACCGAAGCCTGCTGCCGTTACTTATCTGGAAAGCCGGGGCATATCTTCCGGTACAACAGAAAAGTATCAGATTACTGTGCAGACGAAAAACGAAAATGTATTAGTGTTCCCTTTTCTGGATGCTGCCGGAGTAATGCAGTTTGTGAAATATCGAAAAACAGATTTTGACAGGGAAAAAGATACTGCGAAAGAATGGTGTGAAGCGAATTGCAAACCTATTTTGTTTGGAATGTATCAGTGCGATCCGGGAAACAAAACACTGATTATGACAGAGGGACAAATTGACAGCTTGTCAGTGGCGGAATCCGGAATAGAAAACGCCGTATCAGTTCCGACGGGGAAAAATGGCTTTACATGGGTGCCCTACTGTTGGGATTGGTTGCAGCAGTTCGAGACCTTAATTATATTCGGGGACAATGAGAATGGATCCATAACCCTTCTGGACGATATGAAAAGACGCTTCAGAGGTACTATAAGGGCAGTTAAGCAGCAGGATTACAAAGGATGTAAGGATGCTAACGAACTTTTGCAAAAATACGGAAAAGAAGCCGTAAGAAGAGCTGTAGAGCGGGCGGAATGCGTGCCGGTGCAGAGAATTATAAGGCTTTCAGATGTGAAAACTGTGGATCTGTTTTCTTTGCCGAAGATTTCAACAGGATTCAAGACACTGGACAAGGTTCTGGCTGGTGGGATTTATCTTGGACAAACTGTAATAGTAACCGGGAAGCGAGGAGATGGGAAAAGCACATTTACCTCGCAAATACTTGTAAATGCCTTAGATCAAGGAATACGGGTTCTTGCATACTCTGGGGAGTTGCCAGACTATTTTTTTAAAAGATGGATGGATTTCCAGGCAGCAGGAAAACACAATGTAATTGATCGAGCGGCAGAGAATGGTAATATCAGCTATTTTGTAACCAATGAGAAAATAAGCAAAATTGAGGAATGGTACAGAGAAAGAGCGTATTTATATGATAATCAGTCAACTTCTGATGATGAACTGGAAGATTTACTGCAAACAATAGAAAAGGCAGTTCAGCAGTACGGAATACAGCTTGTACTGTTAGATAATCTTATGACTGCCTTGGATGTTGGAATGAGCGTCGATCTGTATCGAGCGCAAAGCAAATTTGTTGACAAGCTTGTAAAGATGGCAAAACGTTTGCAGGTAGCTGTGGTTTTGGTTGTGCATCCAAGAAAAAACCGTTTTGGAAATGACGATACGGACGAGGTGAGCGGAAGCGCTGATATAACCAACAAAGTAGATATTGTAATGACATATAAAAGAAATCTGGCTTCTTTTGAGAATGCAGAGCGTGTGGTGACTGTATCAAAAAATAGGCTTACAGGCAAGCTGGCTGTAGGGGAAGCTGCAATTCCTTTGTATTATGACGAAGCATCAAAAAGAATATGCGAAGATAAAGCAGATTTTATAAAACCCTATGGTTGGGAAAAGGATGAAGATGGATTTATACAAATAACACAAGAACAGGCTGAACAAATGGAGATACCTTTCGAATGACAGAGCAGGAATTGAAAAGCAAGTATGATATGTTTACGGAGCTATGGAGATTTTACAGGAAATGGGCGGTTATTCCAAAACCAATGAGTGAGGATTGCTGGAAGCAGGCAGTGGATGAAATACATGAGTTTTGGGAACGTTACGGAAAAACAAGAATGGCGGAATGTTTTATGTTGGCAGTAATGAGTGATCTGGAAGATTAGGAAAGGAAGTGGGGAAAATGACACCAGAAAAGCAGGAAGAATACATGGAACGTATAGCAAGAGCATTGGAAGGAATAGAACAGGAATTAGACTGCATGAGTAGCGGCATTATGGATATATGGGAAATTCTACTTGATTGTGAACGAGATGATGGAATAACGGTTAATGTTCGTGGAAGTATCCGCACAGAGAACTAAATAAAAGCCCCAAAGGAAAGCGGCAACTTTCCTGAGGGGCAGCAGTACAAGGCTGGAAGCCATGCACAGACATTACTATAATACCATGATTCCGGCCGGAAAGGAAATAAAATGGTAGAAGAAATATTACATACAGGAATACAGAACGCTTTATCCCCGGAATATCTGGCAGCAGTTTTGAATCTGGGAACGGTGAGAGCTTTACAGAAACAGATTGAGCGGGAACGAAGGGAAGGAGCCGTGATCCTATCCAGCACACAGCCGCCGGGCGGGTATTACCTTCCGGCAAACAGAGAAGAGGTTAGGCAGTTTATCAGAACCTTGGAGAACCGGGCAGGGGAAACAATGAGAGCCTTGGACAGTGCCAGGAAATATTTAGAAGAATTTCCAGAGTGATCCTGTTGCTGATTCATAGCGTAAAGACTGCTGCCGATTCTATTAATGTATGCGAGGTAAAAAGAAATGTCCGTAGAACTATTGAAAAACGAAGAGCTTGTAAAGCTGATCCAGAATGGTACAGACGTAACAGAAAACATGCAGCAGTTAATACGCTACATAAAGAAAAATAAGACGGTAAGAATCCCGGAACATACCCATAACAAAATCCGGGAATACAAAAAAGCTGTACAGGACTATTTTGATTATAAGGTATAAAAGGACGGGATGCGATGTACGAAATTACACTTGAGCCTAGAAAATATGCAAAGGGGAAGTATCTGCGGATTAACTTTATCACGGTAGAATGGGACAGGGAGCGCAGAACCTTTGAGGCTATGATTATATTTCACCGGACAAGGGACAGGCAGGATAATAAACCGCTGGGAGTGGTACTGTATGCGAATAATGCGGAAACGCTGGTGAAAATGCTTCAGGAATATAATTTGCTCTATCCCGTCCGGGAAGAAACTGTGATAGGAATACCAGGGCCAGGGGAGGAAATAAGGTGTATTTCACATTCTGGTTGCGCTTATGCTTCTGTGCTGGACTTACGGAAACTTACGGATTGCCCCCCTAAACATCCCTAAAGCAGCAGGAAATAAGCCGGGAAACCTGAAAAAACCTAAGATATTTCTGGGATAGAACGTGGAAAAACGGGGGAATTTGGATATATAGAGCCTGTCGAAACTGCCAAAACGGCATTTTCCGAGAAGGGGAATCTTACATATTTGGAAATAGACCAGGAGTACGGGGATTGGTTGCAAATAATGGCAATGGCGGATGATAGGCATTTTGCGGCAAGGCTTCTTCTATCAGGTAGGCTCTTTATGCAACAAGAAGCAGAGCGGATCGGGAGTTTCTTAACACGATACGCGCGTGAACAGTGGAGATTCATAAGGCACAGCAGTTAATTAAGTTTGAATTGCTTATAGGTATAAATTATAAGGTAAAGGATTTAAAGGCGAAAAAACGGTGTTGAAAGGCGGGAAGCGGTATGCTATGATGTGACCAGGAACAATCGTGTTACAGGGTGGCTGACCTCTATTCTACATAGAATGGGGGTGGTGCTGATGAACAATAATCATTTTGATTTCAAAGACCTCATGTCTTTTGGCATGTTCATTTTATCACTGCTGACATTCATTTACTTGATTTGTCACTGATATTTTAAAGCATAGAAAAACCACCCTCATAACTTTGACCGGTTAAGGGTGGCATTTTCTATGTCATGTCTTCGAGGTCAAACCACCTTGTGGGCGGTTGTTCCTTTTCTATTCTCAATATAACACTTCTGGTATCCGGATGCAAGAGGTTTATTTTGTAAAAATATTAAAGCTCTCCAGTATATCGACAAAATTCTGGACAATAGATGAGGCAATGAGATCAGGGGACTTGAAGTTCAGAATAAGACTTGAAGTTCCGTTGCTACAATAATTTGTCCCGACATCCTGCTGCCTGCGCTGACTCACTAGATTTGATATAGGCAATGACTGAGAGCCAAATGGCTGTACCAATAATACCTAAAATAACATGAAATATGACTAGGAAAAGATTTTTGGTATTTCTGGTATTTTTAGTCATTAAGGTATAAATAAAAAATGACGTCAAGATGGTGGACGCCCTTATTAGTAATGACCCCATAATAACGCTGTCGTGTTTCACGACTACTAAGGGCTACGGTAAAACACCGAGTCAGTAAAGGAAAAGGGAGTAGAGAGAATCGACACCCTAACCAGGCCAGACCCCCGAACAGAGAAAAGCCCCGGCAGATCAGCCAAGAACTGAAAAGCCGGGAACTTCCCTTCTGTGGGTTTTTGTCAAAGATTCCAGATCATCAAAACGGTTATAAGCGAATTTCTGTAAAGTCAATCCATAGATCATCGTAAATTCCGGCTTTTATAATATCAGAAAAAGTATATTCTCCAGTATCTTCAGATTCGAAATTATAAACGGTGATGCGTTGTTTGTCCGGATCAACAATCCAGTATTCCCGAACACCGGCATTGCGGTATTTGAAAAGCTTTGTATAATAGTCCATGCGCCTACTGCCAGGGGAGACAATTTCAATAATCCAGTCTGGTGCTCCAGCGCAGCCCTTATCATTTAGTTTGTTTGGATCGCAGATTACAGAAATATCTGGTTCCACATAGTTTTTGTCGTTTGCGTTGAGAAAAACGGCAAATGGGGAGAGATAAACTTCACAGGAACCGCCTTTTGCATTGATATAACCGCCTATTTTGAGATGAAGAGCAGACAGTATTTTTTGATGCGTTCGACTTGGAGGTGCCATGTAATAAATCCGACCGTCGATTAGTTCGGCTCTGGTATCATCTGGAAGATTGTAAATATCTTCAACAGTGTAAAGTTTTTCCTGAGGTAATGGCATAGTAACACGTCCTTTCTTGATAGATTATTCGCATAATAGCAAGGGTTATGCGTTGTCACGTTCCATAGTTTCATTAATGGCACGATTGATAAAGGCATTGACGCTTTCGCCGTGATCTGCTGCATGGGTTTTTATTTTGCTTCTGTTGTCGGCAGTCATTCTTACTTTAACTTCCACGAAGTTTTCCATATATCTTTTGTGAGCTTCAGCTTGTGCAGGTGTAAAACCTCTGTATTTGCTTTTTTTATCTTCTGGCATTGTTATATGTCCTTTCGAAGTATTCAGTGAGGCGCTTAAAAATAGATACACCTTTTCCACTGTACATTTATTATATCACAAATATCAATATACGACCATATACAAATTTGATAAAAATACGACCATATAATTGTGGATTATGCAAATAGACAGATACGACCATATACGATATAATAAACTCATAAGTTAAAGGAACAGCAAACAGCGAAGGGTGAAAACGAAGTGATCGCAAGATGTACCGGAGACACCAACGTAACACCGGGCAAGGGAAAGCAAAGGAACAAGGTTGCCGAGATTGGTTTAAGACCTGCCGGGGCTGCGGGAGATTCCTAAGAGAAAGGAGAAAGATATGGGTTTAACGCTTGAAGAACAAGAAACACATGTAAATTTTATGCGTGGAGGTGACAGGGCAATAATTTATACCTCTGACACAACTACTATGACAAAATTAAATAAGCTAGTTGAATTAGACGGAACAGAATGGAAATTAGAGAGCGAATCTAAACTTGCTTCTGGTGAGTTGATTGGAAAGACGTATTCCTGTCCAGTTTCATTTATTACTTTCCGTTCAAAGCGTGTAAAGCGAAACTATACGGATGAACAACGGAGAGAAGCTGCCGCTAGGCTTCATAAATCAACAAGGGATAACAATTTTTCAGTTTAAAAACTTATAGGCATATAAAAGACCGTCTAAGGGTGTGGAGTAGTCAAAACGCCACGTAGCCTATAGTTTTTTTCGATAGAAAGGAAATTATGACATGAAGAAATACGATTTAAGCCATATCATGACAAGAGCATGGAAGATTTTCCGTAAAGTACAGGTTACCTTTGCAGAAGCTCTTCACAGATCATGGTTATCTGCAAAGGCTGAGGAAATTAACCAGAAGCGCATTGATCAGAGCAGACAGGCAGCAGGCGTTACAGAAGAAGTAAATACCTGGGCTGGATGGAAAGCCCTTGGTTATGAGGTGATCCATGGAAGCAAGGCTTTATTTGGCACAGAGCTGATCTGGGGAAGTAAAGGGGACGGAGCTACATACAAGGCAAGGTTCTTCGGTAGATCACAGGTACATGAGTCCACAGTAGAGGAGATGGCAGTATGACAGTAGCAGAGCTATTACTTGTGTTCCTGGGCGGCGTTCTGACAGCCAAGGTGCATGAGATAGTAAACAATTAAAAAGCGCCCCTTGCAAGTGCTACCAACGCTTACAGGGGGCAAGTAACCCGACAACCCATATTATAAAGCCGGATTGTATTTATTATAACGTGAATCCGGATAGAAAGACAAGGAAAAATGAGATATACATACAATGGTTTGACGTTTGAGGAAATAGGAAAAGAGCTTGTAACTGAGTTGGATAAGATGCCGTTATCAGAATTACAGGATTTTAAAGAGGAATGGCAGGAAGCTATTCAAATGATGCCACCAAAGGCAAAGAATTTTTGCGATCAGTTAATAGATATAATGATTGATATTAAAGAAAGGGAGCAGTTGCAGAAAGATGTTCCTGTAAGGGAGAGTAAACCCGGAAAGTACCGTCTTACGCAACAGGATAAAGAATTTATAAAGAGCTTTGCTGTAAATGGTGAAATACCATTCAATGCGTATATATCAGCTGTAAACAGGGTTTTGAATGGACTTGCACCACATCAAATAAAATAATTTTTGAGCCGGCACAATACCGGGGAACGTAACCCCGGAGCCGGTACCCCTGCTGCTGATTCTGGTTATGCTGCGCCAACAGTCTGATCCGGGACGGTGGCAGGATATTTGTTATATATGAGATCGTGGAGCAATACCTCGGCGTGCTGCCAATACTGACGGGTACCATTAAATAGGAAAGGAGATAATCTTCTATGGCAGTTGATAAAAGAGGACGGAAGTTGCCAAAGGGAATACAGCAGCGTTATGAAGGATTCGAGGGAAGGTTCATGTATCAGGGCAAAAGATATATGGTACATGGGAAAACCATTACCGAAACCCAGAAGGCAATGACAGAACTAAAATATAAATTAGAACATGGACTATTCGTTACCAAAGAAAAGATAACCTTGAATGAGTGGTTTGTAACGTGGATGGAAGAATACAAGAAGAATCGGGTAAAAATAGGAACGTATAACAATTATGAGAAATATTACCGCTACATGGTAAAGGAAAAGCTGGGAAGCCAATATTTAACAGATATCAGAGGAAATCATATTCAAAAGCTGTACAATACCTATGTGAAAGAAGAGTATTCATTATCAAGCATAAAAATAGTAGCCGCTGTTTTAAATGGATGCTTCCAGCAGGCTATGAGGAATGGGCTTGTAGAAAGAAATCCGGTAAGGTTGGCAGAGTTGCCAAGACAGACAGAGAAAAAAACTAAAATAGCTATGACAAAAGAACAGCAGGCACTATTTATGGAATATGCGAAAGAAAGTTATCTGTATCATTTCTTTGAGGTTATGTTGAGAACTGGAATGAGAAGGGGGGAGATGCAGGGTTTAAAGTATTCAGATGTGGATAAAGAACAAAATGTATTGCATGTCAGAAGGACGTTAAAATACATTTGTTATCCAGCAAATTAAACACTGCCTCTTCCGTCACATTA
>ULYF01037451.1_pt1 | contig 13702 bp, 13 predicted proteins | sample 1961941 | NCBI WGS metagenome assembly ULYF01 (sample SAMEA4835857, study PRJEB28245) | human gut metagenome | biome: gut microbiome; material: fecal sample | place: Denmark | collected 2008 | reverse complement strand
GAGGAGTCCCCTTTTCGATCCAGTCCCCCGGTTCCACCAAGCACTCCGAGCGCACGGTACATCCTACCAAGGGAACCCACAACTGTTTCGGCTGAGGAAAGCCCTGTATCTCGTGTTTCAGGGGTTCGTCCCTGTGCGGCTCCAAACGAACGCCGCGCGGTAACCCTATCAAAGGACCACCCCATTCCCTTCTCGAAGGGAGGCGATCGCTTTCGCTGCATCCGGCGCATGGAATACACTGGTTCCCGCCACACAAGCGTCCACGCCAGCCTGTTTTGCAAGAACCGCTGTCTGAGGATTGATACCGCCGTCCACCTCTACGAACACCCCGCGGGATTTGAGAGAACGCACCTTATCCATCATGGGTTCCATAAACGACTGGCCGCCAAATCCCGGTTCCACCGTCATCACCAGAACCATATCAAGCTCGTCCAAAAAGGGCAACACAGCTTCAACAGGTGTTTTCGGTTTTATCGCGACAGCCGGTTTTGCGCCCCCTTCCCGAATCGCCCGGAGCGTCTCATGAACGCTGCTCTCCGCCTCCAGGTGGAACGAGATGATGTCCGCACCTGCCTTTAAAAAATCGTCCACATAGCGCAAGGGTTCGCTAATCATCAAATGGACGTCAAACGGCAGTTTGGTATAACGCCGGATTGCCCCTACAATGGGCGCGCCGAAGGTCAAGTTCGGTACAAAATGAGCGTCCATGACGTCCAAATGAATCCAATCCGCGCCGGCCCGCTCCATACGTATGGTTTCTTCTCCCAATTTGGAAAAATCCGAGGACAACATCGATGGTGCAATCAGCATGACTGCAACCTCCTTTTTTCAATTCCACAGCGGCCGTTACGGCGCCGGTTTTTCTATCTTTCATTTTATCCGAAATTTGTCTTTTTTTCAACCAAACGCGAAAAACGAAGCTGTTGAATTCCGGAATTCCTACTGTGAAAGGAATGGCACCCTCTCAAAAGCCCGGTCAAGAAGACTGGCTGCCGGGGAAAGGCCTTTCTGTGATTCGACACTTTGTAGAGCCATTCCATGCGAAATATGCTGAACCCCACCTTTTACAACCTGTCTTGAAGCCTAGGAAAGCCAAATGTGCGCAGGGCATCAACCCTGCGCACATTTGCCGCCGCGAGCGAACAGACACCAATATCCCGGGGCCAGCTGGACGCCCGGGTCTTGGCCGAACCCGGGCGATCTATCGTGAAGCGGTGGAAAATATATTTGCCCCGCACTCCCATAGTATGCACCCCGGTCCAAAATGGACTGCAAAATCCTGCGAAACTTACAATTGCCATCCGCAAATTTCTGTCCTCTTATCCTTCGCTGTTATCCTTTTTTCGTTCACGGTAATAAGCCATACATAGCAGCACCAACGCCACTGCCATCACGCCGCGGAACGCCCAACCGAGCGCGCCCGCAAACAGATCCTGCTGTAAAATCGCCCCAACCAGCCACCACGCGCCCATTACGAAAAACAATGCCCCTGCAAAATAAAAAATCTTATTCAGCTTCCCAAACCGAAAGACCAGAAGCAATGCCACAATAAACCACATGGCTGCATATAAATAATCCAACAAATCGCATAACCTCTTTTACACCGGACCACAGGGTTCGGGTTTTTTGTTTTTCAGTATACGCCCACCCTGAAATCCTGTCAACCGTTCTGTCAGCCCGCACGTTTCACCTGTCTCGACTGCACGGACGCCCGATGCAGGGCCCGCAAGCGGCGAGTCCGGCGAATGCGAAAGAGATATTCCCGGCGGACACGCAATGTACAACAGAATCCCATCGCCAATTCCAAAATACTCTGTACTCCTGTAAAAAATAAGTTCCCTTGCCCTGCTAGTAGGGAAACCAATCCCATGACCGCCATCATAGCACACAGCATTCGATTCGCGTCTGTCTTCGGTTGATATTGTACAAATAGCGTGCACGCACCGGCAATCATAAGAATTCCTATGAATTCCAACATCCCGTTCTCCCTCCAAAACGTTCATATGTTCTATTTTTCCCATGATAACACATATGTTCTGTAAATACAAGAGAAGTCGCAAAAATATTCGAACAAAAGACCGATCTGCTTTCTTACTGCCGATCAACCGTTTTCTTCGCCGTAGAAAGCGCTCTTCTGTATTCCCATAAATATGTAAAACAAAAGCGCCCCCTAAGGGGCGCCTGTTAAAAATTCCTTTTCGCTGCCGTATATCGAATCCTAGAAGCAACCGTCATTCTGGGTAAGCTCCGCCTTCCCCACAGCAAAGCCGTAGAGAAACCGCTAGCCTACACAGAAAATCGGATTCACGCCATTCTGTGAACGCCTCTTCTACTAGGACAAAATATACAGGTTCATGTTTCGCACGCCAAAGTTTATACACTCATTGTACGTGTCGTAGTACAAGTCCGCAACAATCCGGCCGCTCTTTACACCGCCGCCTGTGTCCGCCGCAATGGCGTAACCATAGACGGTCTTTCCGTCCGGAGAAGCGATATACATTTTCGTACCATACGGAATGATATTTGGATTGACGGCTACCAGGCCCACTGCCGCAGGTTTTCCAGTAGAGGTATATCCACCACCCGTGTAGGCAGAACTGCGCCCAGAGATCACCTTGGAGTACTTAATCGTATTTCCATTGTGATCGGTAAGGGTACCGTCTCCATTGATCACCGCAATACCGCTCTTCGGCTTTGCGCCAACAGTAACAACCTTTGTGACCGGCTCTTTCAACACCGTTGTATTGAGAACGGTCTCCTCAGCCAACTGACCGTCAATAAACTTCTGACGCTTTTCAACGGTCTGGCTGCCTACCTGACCCTCGACTTCCACAATCGTCTTGCCGCTGTCGAGCGTCGCATCCTTTTTTGTTGTCGTCTCATAAGGAATTTCTTCTGTCACTGTAACATCCTGATAAGTCACACGGGATACGACAATTTGCATGCCGTCGCAAACGCGTTCCTGCAGGTTCACACTGACAAGATCATCGGCTCCAAGGGCAATCCCTTGATCCGACAGGGTTTGTTCCACCGTGTTGGACGGAGCCAGCAATTCGCGGGTCTCTCCATCCGCTGTGATGGATACTTCATATCTGCGGGTGACTACGATTTCCGTGTCCTCCGTCACTTTCTCGTTTTCGTCGGGCTCCACCACATCGTTTACACCGAGGGTCACGCCCACCTTTTCCAACACATCTTCCACGTCTTCGCCATAGTAGGCGAGTACCGTATGACTGACATCGTCCGCCAAAACCGTCATCTCATAAGCACTCTTAACGGTCAGATGGATTGATGTTTCGTCCTCGGAACGGGAGATGTCGTCCATAGGCCCAACTTCAATCTCTGGATATTGAGCCTTTGCCTGGTTCAGGATGTCCTGCGTCCCGCCGCTGGTTGTCTGCAGCGTGTAGGTTTCCCCATTATAATTGAGATTGACGTCGCGGGTGGCAGCCATAACTGTAATCACCGAACTAACCGTGATCGCAACCATCACCAACAGTGCAGTCAGTCTTTTAAATGGGGTTTTGCACAGGAAGCGCTTTGCGTTCTCCACAAATTGCTTCGCATTCTGATTGAACATTGTTTCACCTTTTTCCTTTTCTGCGGCAATTTCGGTTCGTGCCATCACCATTTCTCTGTCATCCTGTTTGACATGGAAAGGCCTTCGACAAAGTAAATAACTTACTATAATTCGGGGATTTTCTCCCCGGCCGCCGCTTCATGGTTATTGGGGTTTGTCAATGCACGTATTATATTCATCCAAACGACGATTGTCAAATTTAAAAAAACAAGGCTTTTGAGCATTATGAACAACTTGAAAAACAAAATATCACACCGTTTTCCTGGGTAGTTTCTCTTTTCGACCGGTTTTCCCCGCTGATTGGGAAGATTTTGCCCCCGATTTCTGTGCAGAATGTAAAAACTTCTGGTTACAAACTTGTTACAAAGGTTTCAAGCCTGTATTTTATGCCTGAAACATGCCGTTCATTCACAAAAAAAGAGACGCTGGACCCTCCAAAAACGGCTTGAGTCCTGACTTTTCAAACGAGCTCTTAAAAAGCGTCTTGTCTCATCCTGGGAGTTTTCCAGGCGAATATTTCCAACCCAATCGCTTGTTTCTATGGATTGTTTCTTCCATTGTGGACGACTTTTTTCCACATTTTTCAACCACTTTTCCACGTATCTGAAAAAAGGCCTGTTTTCCTTATATAGGAAGGTCTTTCCCACGCCGGATCCCGCAAACAAGCATCCCTGCCTTATGTGGCCTCCGACAGCTACCACGATACCTACCACAACGTACCCCTTTTTATGAAAAGAGCTTTTCTGCGTACTTTCTTGAGAAATGGTAAATTTTCTTCTCGAAAAAGAATTTTTCAAGTTAAAACTGCTGACTACTATAGGATTGCAGTGGATACTTCCATTTTACCACCGTGTTTCATCGGACAATCCAACCTTAAAGATTCCACATCGAATCCTCCCGCTATAAAACCGCTCAGCACTGTATATTGGGGCTCTGGTTCGATTTTCCGAACGTTTTCCACTATTTCCACACAGTTTTCCACCGTTGAAAAGAAAAACTTTGTGGAAAACCCGACCTCCTTTTTGCGGTTTTACTCCACATTCTTTGCAGTTTTCCACAGCTTTCCTAAAAAAGCAATCCGATCCCGCAGGCCGAACCATCCACTTGCATGCAAAATAAAGCTGCCTGCTTCCCAATCCTCCCGCCAATCGGCCGGAAACGATTGTATTTATTATGCAGAAGCAATCGGCTTTTCCACGCAAAAAGCCTCCCAAGGTTCGTTCCCTGGGAGGCCTGCATATTGCTCTAAAAAGACAGTCTCCCATTAATTTCTTTGCGATATGCCTATAGCATCTTCTTCACGGCGGCCGCGGGGGCTTTACGACAATGGCCTCCAGTTCTCCACATAAAAAAGTCCCGAAGACCCATAGGATCTTCGGGATATAGTTCCCAGATAAATAATTATCTCTTGGAGAACTGCGGAGCACGACGTGCGGCCTTGAGGCCGTATTTCTTACGTTCCTTCATTCTCGGGTCACGTGTCAAGAATCCTGCCTTCTTGAGAGAAGCGCGCAGGTTCTCGGAATCATACTGCAACAGGGCACGTGCGATACCATGGCGGATTGCACCGGCCTGTCCCGTTACGCCGCCGCCTGCCACACGGCAGACAACGTCAAACTTCTCATTGGTCTCGGTGAGCACCAGCGGCTGACGTACGATCAGCTTGAGGGTCTCAAGGCCGAAATAATCGTCGATGTCACGATCGTTGATCGTCACCTTGCCGGTGCCCTGGTACAGGCGCACACGAGCGACGGAGCTCTTTCTTCTGCCAGTTCCGTAAAAATAAGGTGCTTTCTCGTACATAGTTCAGTCCCTCCCTTATAACTCCCAGGCTGCGGGCTTCTGGGCGGCATGCTTATGCTCAGCGCCGTCGAACAAACGCAGTCTGGTCAATGCAGCGCGGCCGATGGTGGTGCTCGGAATCATGCCCTTAACGGCCAATTCCATCGCCTTGGTCGGACGCTGTTCCATGAGGGTGTCATAACGGACCGCCTTAAGGTGGCCGATATAACCGGTGTGACGATAATAGAATTTCTTCTCCAGCTTTTTGCCGGTGAGAACTGCCTTTGCGCAGTTAATGATAATGACATGATCCCCGCAATCAACATGGGGAGCAAAGGTCGGCTTATGTTTGCCGCGCAGAAGAACAGCAGCCTGAGCAGCAACACGGCCCAGCGGCTTTCCTGCCGCGTCAATCACATACCACTTGCGGTCGACTTCGCCGGCCTTGGGCATATAAGTGGACATAGCTTTTACCTCCAATGATGTTTCAAAATTCCCGAGCCTATCCCTGAATCGCCGCAAATTCTCCGGCAGCTCAGGGATAGGCTCTTTGCAGGTGCGCAATTCCTTATACAGGTAGACGCTTCCCACAGTGCAGTAATGATCTTACCACACCGGATGCAAGGTGTCAAGAGAAAAAAGCGGATATTTTAATTTACTTTGCTCAAAGCTTCTGTTTTCTCCCCTTTTTGGCCGATTATCTCCTAGAAACTCTTCCGTCATTTCATTTGTTAAAAACCTGTCAAGATAGAACTTCCCTTTTCTTTTTCTCCTGTATCCTGTATAATAGCGCTAAACAAACCGGCAAGTTTTCTTATACATTATATATAGGGATTTTTTGCGGTCATTTGCGTGAGGATGGAGGCACATTATGCAGAAGATTATGGGAGAAATGCGCGCTGCAATGGAGCGATATGAGATGGTCGAACCGGGAGACCGCATTGCGGTCGGCGTTTCAGGCGGCAAGGATTCCCTCGTGCTGTTGAGTGGCCTGGCATCCCTGCGCGCATATTATCCAAAGCCATTTGAGGTGGTTGCTCTGACCATTGACCCGTGCTTTGGTGGAAAGCAGGCCGATTTCAGCCCTATTTCTGCTCTGTGCAGTTCCATGCAAGTGGAATATCGTCTGCGTCGTTCTCGCTTGGGAGACATCATCTTTGAAGAACGCAAAGAAAAAAATCCGTGTAGCCTGTGTGCACGGATGCGGCGCGGCATCCTACACAATATGGCAAAGGAGGCCGGCTGTAATAAACTGGCGTTGGGGCATCATTTTGACGATGCGGTCCAGACCTTTTTTATGAATCTTTTCTATGGAGGGAAGCTCTCCTGCTTTTCTCCAAAAACATATCTCTCCCGTAAGGATCTCTGGATGGTCCGCCCCTTAATCTTTACAGAAGAAGCGGCAATCCGGTCAGCCGCACGACGCCATGCACTCCCCGTGGTAAAAAGCGCCTGCCCTGCGGACGGTGTCACCAGCCGCCAGGACACTGCTCTCTTGATCGCCAATTTGGAACATCAGTTTCCCGATCTACGCGCAAAGGTCATGGGGGCGATGCAGCGCTCGCACCTCTCCAATTGGTAAAGAGATCCCCCAAAATATGTTCTGGACCACTTGGCTAAAGAACCTTTGCCTCGCAAACGCTCCTGCGAATACTTGTCTACAAGAGGTACGTTTCCCTTTCATCTTATGAATCCCATTGACGATAAACAAAACGGATTCGTTGAACCGGTTCTTTTCAAACTCTCATCCGATGTCAAATTGAATCGACAGTCCCCTTGACCCAATCGTTCCTGCCATAAAAGATTCCCCCAACCTTCCATTCGGTTGGGGGAATTCTTATGGCCTCTTTCCCATGCTGCCAAGATACTGGTACGTTTGATTTTCGCCATGGAAGAATCCAGAATAACGTGCCATTGGGCGGCCTGCCTTTCTTCTGATCGTTAACCGCGGCCTTCCCGTGCCCCCGCTTTTCTATCCCTTTTTGAGCCATCTGTTTTTGACCGCCTCCATGCATTTTTAATCGTTAATCTTTCGGATGGAAAAGCGGGAAACCGCGACAAATATTTATACAAATAGTATTTTATATATTATAAAATTCAGGTTGTTATTATATAATACTATACAATTTGTATTTTTATTGTGAATATATTCGTTTTGTTGTTTCTTGACAAAGCGAAAGCCATTGGCATCCCCTACACACCTGTTCCAAAAGGTCCCTTTCAAGAATCCTCTGCGAAACATGCTTCTGGAACTCTTTCCAGGAAAGCCTTTGTCCCATTTGCAGCCCACAGCATTGCAAAACCGCTTGATCGTAAAGGGAAGGCTTCGGCGAAGATTCACAAGCTCCCTCTTGATTATGTGGGCAACATGCGCAAAGCACGTCCACACCAGCTGTGAGCTCAATTTGTGTTTCAGGCATCGCGCGCAAAACGGCAATTACATGGGTCATATTGGCTACAAATGCGGCGCTATATCCTTTTCCAGTAAAATGCTGGATGCAAAGTCCATGATGGGGACGCAACCGAATCATTTTGGTAATCATGCAGTCACCGTCCCAGTTCTGGACAATGCTTTTTGTAATACCGGTACCAACAATGAGGCCACCACAATTTTTGCCGCATCGCCCGGCAAAAAGGGAATTACGCAAAGGAACAGGGATTCTACAAAGCCTGTATGCGACGAAACTATAAACCAAATCGTCCCCAGCAGATAACACAGTACCAGTCCGCCGATCATACTCAATGCAAGCCAATAGATTTTACCACGGCACCGTGCCGATAGAATTCCCACAAGCCAAGCAGCCGCAATATATCCAAAAATATAACCACCCGTTGGACCGAACAGAATCCCCATTCCGCCACTAAAGGAGGCGAATACCGGCAATCCGACTGCCCCCAATAGCACATATATGGCTTGGCTTATTACACCGCGTTTCGCTCCTAGGACCCCTCCTGCGACAAATACAGAAAATGTAGCTAAATTAATTGGTACAGGCTGGATCGGAATGGCGATCTGAGAAAGTACGGCGGTTAATGCTGCAAATAGTGCGCAAAGCACCAGATTCCGGGTTTTTTCCAGTCGATTCATATATTCTCCTCCATTTCAAATCAATTGTAAACTGTAATAAATATTTTAGTTTACAATAGCTGCATTATAAATGTTTTCCAAATAAATGTCAAGTGTTGGAATCTCTTAAAACGCTTTCGGCTCATAAATATCGATCGAAAGATTGTCAAATTATCCCTTTCGATCGTTACACTTTCAAATAGAAAACGCTCGATTGTTCCAGGAAGCGACACCATTTGCCTTTCTCCTAATAAAGATCAAATAGGCAATATCCTTCTTCTCTTATTTCTACCGTTCAACAAAAACATTACTATATCAATCATTTTTATAGCTTTTTTGCAAAATAATGGTATAATTAGTCTAAAGGAGGGGTAATCCATGTTAGATCTCTTATATATGGAAATTCTGGCCTTTTTATTGATTGCGTTCGTCATTTTTATTCTCTATACGGTAAAACGAAAAAAATACGAAAAAACCGAATACTTTGCTCAAACGCATCATGCATATAGGAAACTTCGCGGGGATAAGGGGTTGCTGGGGGAATATTGCATTTATACATATCTCAAGCCTTTAAAAGGCCACAAGCGCTTCCTCTTTAACTGCTATTTGCCAAAGGAAGATGGAGAAACCACGGAAGTGGATGTGATCCTTTTGCATGAATCCGGTATTTATGTTTTTGAATCAAAAAATTATAGCGGCTGGATCTTTGGAACCGAATCAAAACCATACTGGACCCAAACACTGCCTAAGAAAAGAGGGCGTTCTCAAAAATCTTCCTTTTTAAACCCTATTATTCAAAACAAGGTCCATTTGAAATGGCTCCATACATTTTTACAGGAAGATACACTCCATTTTTACTCGTTCATTGTATTCAGCGACCGCTGTACATTAAAAGAGATCAACCTAACTAGTGACGAACATCGCGTAGTAAACCGCTACAATCTTCTCGCCGAAGTGACACGCATCTCCCAGGAAATGGGCGCCCAGCTCTCTGTTGATAAAATCGATGATCTCTATGAGAAACTATATCCTCTTACACAGCCCGATGCTGCGCTAAAGGCTACTCACATTGAAAACATCCAAAAAAAGTATTCGGCCTCCCCTTCTGTGGATAAGGGCGAAAAACGCTGCCCAAGATGCGGTGGCAAACTGGTATTGCGGACAGCCTCCCACGGGTCCCGGGCTGGAAAACCGTTTTGGGGATGTTCCAACTACCCCAAATGTAAATACGTGCAAAATATGGAGGAGTAATACCGACCTATATAAGGAATCGGTTTCGTGAATGGAGCTGGACCTGTTTCCTTGCAGGCATCCGTTTATATTTTTCCTTGCCCAACAATCAAAACATTCTTTTCCTTTTTGCAGATGTAACGAATAGAAGGGGTTTTATGGATGTCTCGGGCATTCCGCACATATAAATAATTTCGCTTGTGTGTTAGATGAGATCTTTTTCGAATGGCGTTCTATGCAAAGCAAGTTCTCTTTCTCATGCCCATCTGAAAAAATCCAAAATTTTTGTTATGATGAATCCCCTCAGGAGGGTGTCCCAAAAATCATGAAAAGGCTGAAGGATATCCTCTTTTTTAGAAACTCAGATATTTTTCCAACCAGAAGGAGGGCGCCCCTCTCCTGTGAATCGAAAGATTCGCAGTTTGGGGACACCCTCTCGTTTTTTAGGAACCCAGATTTTCAAGCAGAAAGAGGATGCCCCTTTCCTGTGAATCGAAAGATTCGCAGTTTGGGGGCACACTCCTGTTTTTTAGAAACCCAGATTTTTCAAGCAGAAAGAGGGCACCCCTCTCCTATGAATCGAAAGATTCGTAGTTTTGGGACGCCCTCTTGTTTTTTAGGAACCCAGATTTTCAAGTAGAAAGAGGGCCCCCCTCTCCTATGAATCGAAAGATTCGCAGTTTGGGGACGCTCTCCTGTTTTTTAGAAACCCAGATTTTTCAAGCAGAAAGAGGGCGTCCCTTTCCTATGAATCGAAAGATTCGCAGTTTGGGGACGCCCTCTTTCAATTCTTAATCCGCAGTACAACGGTTAAGAATACATGGATCTTTTTGGCTTCTTCTTTTATTGGCTATTTCAGCTAATATACAAACAGAACTATTTATCTTATTTACAACAAAAAGTAAATGTCGTATCCTGTGCATAAGGTTCGCCTTTCCGCAATACCGGAGAAGGGAAATTGGTACATGACATTGCATTGGGGAAGTACTGCGTTTCCAAACACAACCCCATATTTTTTTCGTAGGCGATACCGGATTTGCCAACGGGGCCATCCAATACATTCCCGCTGTAAAACTGTACACCGGGCATGGTTGTGCGGACGGTCATCTCAATTCCTGTCTCCGGAGAATATAGAATTGCCGCCAGTTTCTCTCCTTTTTCACCCTGCAAAATAAAGTTGTGATCGTACCCTTTCCCATTCCGAAGCTGTGGACAATCCACACCAATGTCCCGCCCGATTTCTTTGCTCTCACGAAAGTCGAATGGAGTGCCCTCAACTGGAAGGATTGTTCCAGTCGGCAAACAATTTTCGTCGTTCTCCGTAAAGGACAAAGCTGGTATCTGGAGAAAGTGGTTTAGAATCGTGCCTCTTCCCTCTCCGGAGAGGTTAAAGTAACAGTGATTGGTCAGGTTCACCACGGTATCCAGATCGGTTTCTGCGCGATACTGCAAGCACAAACGATTGTCATCCGTGAAAGTATAGGTCACATATACATCCAGATCGCCGGGGTACCCTTCCTCCCCGTCCGGCGAAATCCGGTGAAAGGTCACGGAATTTCCCTCCGTTGTGGCATCCCACACCCGTTTGTCAAAGCCGCAAAGTCCGCCGTGCAGATGGTTCGGCCCATCGTTGACTGCCAGATGATACTCTGTCCCGCCAAGTGTGAAAATACCCTTTTCAATCCGGTTTCCATGTCTTCCAACGACCGCGCCGAGATACCCATTGTTCTGTTCATATTCCGCCAAGGTGCGATAGCCCAGACATACGTCTGTCAAGCGGCCTTCCCGGTCAGGCACTTGAATCGATGTAATGGTACATCCATAGTTCATCACGGTGACGGACGCCCCACTTTGATTTTCGATACGAAACCGGTAAACCGGAGTTCCGTCCTTTCTTGTTCCAAATCGTTCCTGTGTAATCATGTTTGTATTCTCCTTATTTTAATTGCCAGTAAGCTGGCTCAATGATTTTCCCCCTGCGTGAGAACATCTGTCTGTATATCTATGGGAAGAGCCCGCTTGTCTTTTTGAAAGTTCAAGAGGTCTCTTGTCCAGACATTTCCGGACAGCCTTGGGTGGATTCCTTGCCTGCAGTCTTTGCGCTGCTTCCTCCTGCTTTGCCGTTTCTCATCCGCCTAAGCTCCATCGGGGCCTTTTTAAAGTCGTACCGCTACCGCCGATTTCCCTTTGTAATCACACTAAAAATCGGCAAAGCAATGCTTTTTATAATCAATATTTTCTGCTTCGGATATACTTCTGTGCGTTTTCCTGTGTGTAAACCTTTTCATCTGTAATGATACGCAAGGGCAATTCTTTCCCCGCCATCAGATCTTTGATCGCCTTCATCAGCTGGGGGCCCAACAAAGGGCTACATTCAACCACGCAATTCAGCCGGCCGTCAATCAGCGCTTCAAACGCCGATCGCGCGCCGTCGACAGAGATCAGCTTTACATCCACACCAGGCGTGATCCCGTTGTTTTCCAACGCCTCCGCCGCGCCAAGCGCCATGTCGTCGTTCTGTGAGAAAATCACATCGATGTCCCAATCATGGGAATTGATATACTCTTCTACGACCTGTTTCCCACCCTCATAGGTGAAATCTCCACAGGACGAATAGACGATGTCACAATTCGGGTATTCCTGCATAACCTCTTTGAACCCTTGGCTGCGTTCTTCCGATGGGGAGGCCCCCACCGTGCCTTCAATCTCCATAATACGCACGCACTCCTCCGGGTCCTCCATAGTCTCTGCTACCCAACGCATGGCGCGCCGCCCTTCCTCCAGGAAGTCGGCCCCAATAAAGGTCATATACATGTCGTCTTTCTTTGTACTGACCTTTCGATCGGATAACAAAACCGGAATGTCCGCTTCTTGCGCCTCTTCTAGAATTTCATCCCAGCCACTGTCTACTACGGGGCTTAAAACAATGACATCGACATCCATCTCAATGAACCGGCGCAAGGCTTCGATCTGCCGCTCCTGACTCTGGTTGCAGTCCTCATAAATCAAATTGATTCCAAATTCCTTTGCAGCGGTTTTGATCGACTGTGTGTTGGCCAGACGCCAAGCGCTCTCTGTGCCAACTTGGGCATATCCTACGTCAATGATCTTATCGGGTTCTTCATAGCTGCGGTTGAGGCCCGCCTCATACGCATCGGCATTTTCCTTTGTAACGCTATGGCTGCGAAGAATCACCTGTTTGGGAACACCACTGACCTCCTGCAGAATCTCCAATGCATACTGAACTGCCTCCCTGCCGCCGGTCGGGCAGGTGATCGTCTCATCAATGATTCCACGCCTCACCAAGTCGATTCCGCGATTTTCACCGGTAAATCCATCGACCCCGACGATGCGGATATCCTCGTACCCCAGCTGCTTCAAAGCACGGGACGCTCCCAAGGCCATGTAATCGTTGTGAGCAAAGATGGCGTCGATATCCCGCAAATGCGTGCCGTATGCCCGAACGATGTCCTCCGCCGAATCGCGCGATTCACTGACCACGTGTACCTGCTCGACCTGAATATCCCCCGTTTCATCAATGATACTGCTAAATCCTTCGCTTCGGTCGATGCTGGCCTGTGAGGCGGAGCTTCCGCAAAGTTCCAGCACCGTTCCCTTGCCGTTCAACATCTGAGAAACAGACTTACCCGCCTGCTTCCCGATCAGTTCGTTATCGGGACCAATAAACAGGGAATAATCGTACCCTTCTACCACACGGTCAAGAACAATCACGGGGATGGACTGGTAGACGTCGCTCACCACCGGAGTGACCTTCTTGACATCGCAGGGGGACACGATCATCAGATCGACCCCAAAATCCAGCAGTTTTTGTATATCTGCTATTTGCTTTTCACTGTTGTCGGTTGCATCCGTGATGACCAGACGGACGTCCGAATGTTTCGCCGCCTCTTCTCGAATCTCCTGTGTGAGTACAAGACGCCACGGTTCCCGCATATTGGCTTGTGAAATACCGATCACATACGAAATCTGATCGGGTTGTTTCTTGGCCACACATGCCGAACAGAGGGAAAAAAGCAGTGCAA
>ULYF01048867.1_pt1 | contig 13707 bp, 9 predicted proteins | sample 1961941 | NCBI WGS metagenome assembly ULYF01 (sample SAMEA4835857, study PRJEB28245) | human gut metagenome | biome: gut microbiome; material: fecal sample | place: Denmark | collected 2008 | reverse complement strand
GGCTGATGGATCGCCTTCTGCCGCTTTCGGAGATCAGAAACAGCCGGATTGCCGTTGTTTCCGGGGAGAGCCTGAAAACGGAGGAGATGAAGGAAGCGCTGGCAGGGCTGGGCTACGAGAGAGTCGGACAGGTGGACGGAATGGGACAGTTTTCCGTGCGGGGCGGAATCATCGATATTTTTCCGCTGACCGAGGAGCTTCCCGTGCGAATCGAGCTGTGGGGGGATGAGGTAGATTCCATCCGCAGCTTTGATCCGGAAAGCCAGCGTTCAGTGGAGGAGCTGGAGCGGGTGGAGATCTGCCCTGCAACAGAGCTGCTGCTTGAAAAATCCCGGGTGGAGAAGGGGCTTTCAAAGATCGAGAAGGAAATGAAAAAGTATGGGAAGGCTCTGAGAGATCAGATGAAAAATGAGGAGGCCCACCGGATTGAGGGGCTGGTGAGGGAGCTGTCCGAGGAGATCAGAGAGGGCTTTAAGGTACACGGTCTGGGCGGCTTCATCCAGTATTTTGCCGAAAAAACCGTTTCCTTCCTGGAGTATTTCCCAAAGGAGGAGCTGGCCGTATTTCTCGATGAGCCTCTGAGAATCAAGGAGAAGGCTGAAGCGGTGGAACTGGAATTTCGGGAGAGTATGGCCCACCGTCTGGAGGGAGGATACCTGCTTCCCGGGCAGACAGACTTTCTCTATTCGGCAAAGGCCACAGCCGCTATGATGTCAGGGAGCCATACGCTTCTGGTGTCAGGGCTTGATCAGAGGATGACAGGCTTTTCTGTGAAAAAAAAGTACAGCATTGAGGCTAAGAGCATGGGCTCCTATCAGAACGGTTTTGAGATGCTGATCAAGGATCTGACCAGGTGGCAGAAGGAGAAATACAGAACAGTCCTTCTGACTGGCTCCAGGACAAGGGCCAGCCGTCTGGCCGGCGACCTGAGAGAGTACGGGCTGAAGGCCTATCTGCCGGATGAGGACGGCGGACAGGTGAAGGCCGGGGAGATTATGGTCACCTACGGAAACCTCCACCGGGGCTTTGAGTACCCGCTTCTGAAATTTGCTGTCATCACAGAGGGCGACATGTTCGGAAGCGGTCAGGGAAAAAAGAGAAAGAAGAAAAAGACGGCCTACGAGGGAAGGAAAATCCAGAGCTTTTCCGAGCTCTCCGTGGGAGACTATGTGGTACATGAAAACCATGGCCTTGGAATCTACCGGGGAATCGAGAAGATCGAACAGGACAAGGTGGTAAAGGACTATATTAAAATCGAGTACGCAGACGGCGGAAACCTCTACCTTCCGGCCACAAAGCTGGAGGGAATCCAGAAGTATGCAGGAGCGGACGCCAAGCGGCCGAAGCTGAACCGTCTTGAAGGAAGCGAGTGGAATAAGACGAAGACCCGGGTGCGGGGAGCGGTAAAGGAGATTGCCAAGGATCTGGTAAAGCTCTATGCCGCAAGGCAGGAGCAGGAGGGCTTCCAGTACGGCCCTGACACAGTATGGCAGAGAGAATTTGAGGAGATGTTCCCCTACGAGGAGACAGAGGATCAGCTGGAGGCCATTGACGCAGTCAAGAGAGACATGGAGAGCAGGAAGATCATGGATCGGCTGATCTGCGGGGATGTGGGCTACGGAAAGACGGAGATTGCCCTGAGGGCAGCCTTCAAGGCCATCCAGGAGGGAAAGCAGGTGGTTTATCTGGTTCCCACCACGATCCTGGCCCAGCAGCATTACAATACCTTTGTCCAGAGAATGAAGGATTTTCCGGTCCGGGTGGATATGCTGTCGCGGTTTCGCACGCCGGCAGAGCAGAAACGGACCCTGGAGGATCTGAAAAAGGGCTTTGTGGACGTGCTCATCGGAACCCACCGGGTGCTGTCAAAGGACGTGGAGTTCAAGAGTCTGGGACTCCTCATTATCGACGAGGAGCAGCGGTTCGGGGTGGCCCACAAGGAGAAGATTAAAAAGCTGAAGGAAAACGTGGATGTCATCACCCTGACGGCGACGCCGATCCCCAGGACACTCCACATGAGCCTTATCGGAATCCGCGATATGAGTGTTCTGGAGGAACCGCCGGTGGACCGTCTGCCGATCCAGACCTATGTGATGGAGTACAACGACGAGATGGTGCGGGAGGCCATCAACAGGGAGGTGGCCAGAGGCGGGCAGGTGTACTATGTATACAACCGGGTCAACAACATTGAGGAGATAGCAAACCATGTGGCCTCCCTGGTGCCTGACGCCCAGGTGACCTTTGCTCACGGGCAGATGAGGGAGCACGAGCTGGAGCGGATTATGCTCGACTTTGTCAATGGCGACATTGACGTGCTCGTTTCCACCACGATTATTGAAACGGGGCTGAATATCCCCAATGCCAACACGATTATCATTCACGATGCAGACCGCCTGGGGCTTTCACAGCTCTATCAGATCAGAGGGCGCGTGGGACGTTCCAGCCGTACCTCCTATGCCTTTCTCATGTACAGAAGGGATAAGCTCCTCCGGGAGGAGGCGGAAAAAAGGCTTCAGGCTATCCGGGAGTTTACAGAGCTGGGCAGCGGAATCAAGATTGCCATGCGGGATCTGGAGATCCGGGGAGCCGGAAACATCCTGGGGGCAGAGCAGCATGGTCATATGGAGGCCGTGGGATATGACCTTTACTGCAAACTGTTAAACGAGGCTGTTCTGGCGTTAAAGGGAGAGACAGAGGAGGGGGCAGAGTTTGAAACCACAGTGGACTGCGATATTGACGCCTACATTCCTGCCTCCTATATTAAAAATGAGTATCAGAAGTTAGATATTTACAAGCGGATCTCAGGCATTGAGTCTGAGGAAGAATACATGGATATGCAGGATGAGCTGATCGACCGCTTCGGAGAGATACCGGGGCCGGTGGAAAACCTGCTGCGGGTGGCTGCCCTGAAAGCTCTGGCCCACAGGGCAGGGGTGACGGATGTGTTCATCAACCGGCAGGAGGTAAGGCTTGTGATGTTTAAAAAGGCAGAGATCGATGTGACAGGCATTCCAGAGCTCATAGGAAAATACAGGGGCGATCTGAAGCTGCGCCCCGGCGATGCCCCGGAGTTTCTCTACCAGGATCAGAGGAGCAGGAATAAGGACTGCATGAAAATGACAGAGAAGGCAAAGGAACTTCTGACAGAGCTATGCAGTCTGTGCGAGAGGGCCAGAGAAGGCGTGAAGAGATAGAGCGCGCGAAGAAACAGAGAGAAGCGCCGGGAGATGGAGAAAAGGCGTCAGGAGAGACAAGAGGCACGAATGGGAGGATACGGAATGGAAAAGGAAAGGCAGGAGATCCGGCTGAACAAATTTCTCAGTGAGTCAGGATTCTGCTCCCGCCGGGAGGCGGATCGCCTGATTGAGGCGGGAAAGGTCCTGGTGGACGGAGCTGTGGCATCTATGGGGATGAAGATCAGGGAAGGGCAGCAGATAGAGGCGGACGGGACTCTGATTTCAGGAAAAGACAGGCCTGTAGTGCTGCTGGTCAATAAGCCCAGGGGGATTGTCTGCACCACCTCTGACCGGGACAGGGCAGAGAATATTGTGGATTTTATCGGCTATCCCCTGCGGGTGTACCCGGTGGGAAGACTCGACAAGGATTCAGAGGGACTGATCCTGATGACCAACCAGGGGGAGCTGGTGAACCGGATTCTGAAGGGAAGATACGGACACGAGAAGGAGTATCTGGTGAGCGTGGACCGGGAGATCACAGAGCAGTTTCTGAACCGGATGAGGAAGGGAGTAAAGATTCTCGACACGGTGACAAGGCCCTGCACCGTGGAAAAAACAGGAGAAAAATCCTTCCGCATTATACTGACTCAGGGGCTGAACCGGCAGATCAGGAGGATGTGTGAGGCTTTAGGATACCGGGTGAGAACTCTGAAAAGAGTGAGGATTATGAACCTTCGTCTGGACGGCCTGAAGACAGGAGAGTACAGGGAGATTACCAGGGGAGAGTGGAAGGAGCTGACAGAGCTTCTGGAAGGAAAAGGAGAGCGGAGAAAAGCGGACCAGAAAAATGCAGAGAAACACAGTGAATTGGGACAGAGAGAGCCGGAAAAAGGCGGGAGATAGGCTGCCAGGGCCGGCCCGGGGCATTGAATGAAAAAGAATAAAGCCGCAGACGCGTGGACGAAAGGAGCTGAGCCATGCGCCTGCGGCTTTTCCTGTTTTGCCGGTATCTTTTTTCAGCAGTTCCCGCTTCTGAGAAACGGCTCCGGATTCAGCAGCGTCTGCATCCGCCCCAGGAAAGACGGGCTGTTTACCGGTCAGAGTCCCAGCTGTTGTAGCTGACAATGGAAGAGAGTTCTTTTCTCTGCTTTCTGCGGGGAGCGCCCGGGTTGGCCGGATAGCCCACGGTGATGATCAGGCGGGCTGTGGTGTCAGAAGGAATATGAAAGGCACTGTGCAGCCGTTCCTGGTTCATGGTGCCGATCATACAGGTTCCGAGTCCCAGGGAAGCGGCCTCGCAGCAGAGGGACATGGCGGCCATCCCTATATCCATCTGGGCGAAATGCTGGGAGCCGTAATGCTCGGCAACGCCAGGCTGAAGCTTTGCCTTCTCCTCGCAGATGATAAAGAAAGCGGGAACCCTGTTTCCCCACGGACAGCCGTTTAATCCCCCGTCCTCCAGACATTCGGTCAGCCGTTTTTTCGCCTCCGGCTCGTCAACGATGAGAAAATGCCAGGGCTGGGAGTTGCAGGCGCTGGGGCTTAAACGGGCCACATCTGCCAGGTGGGTGAGAAGCTCCCTGGAAACAGGAGCGTCGCTGTATACGCGGCAGCTTTCGCGGGTGTTCTGAAGTTCTTCAAATGTGTGAAAGTTCATACGAAATTCTCCTTTTTTTAAAATAGAATAGCGGCAAGTTCCGAAGACGGACAGGGCGCCGCCGGGAAAACAGGATGGATTACTTTTATTGTACTCCCGGCGCGGGAGATTTGCCATAGGATTTTTTCGAGGCAGCCCCGGCGGACGTGCGGGGAGGAGGATGAACTGCTGTTCGGCTGTTTTGATGGCTTATAGGCTCCGGAATCAATGGTAAAATAAAACATCTCTGTCGGGATAATGCTGTTTACCTGAGTCCACATTAATATGGACAAAACATGGAATGGCCATCTGTTTCTATTTACAAACAAAGTTGTTACAATAAAGAAAATAATAGATAGAAAGGGAGAAATGAGAGAAAGACACGAAAAATTTATAAAATTACTGATAGAAAAAGAACAATTTATTCCCCTTCACATCTGCGCCGGAGAGCTGGGAGTATCGGAGAAAACCTTAAGGCGCGATATGGAGAGCCTGAACCGGGAACTGGAGAGAGATGGAGCATTTATTGAGAGGAGAGCAGGAGTCGGCATCCGTCTGAACCTGGATGGGGCTGACAGGGCTGCATTTTTTAATAATATGGCTCTCTGGGAGGCAGGGAAGGCAGAACGCCAGGGGATTGTCTGGGATCGAAATTCCAGAAGAATGGATCTGGCTTTGAATCTGCTTTTGTATACAGATGAGCCTGCCTCACTTTCCGATCTGGCCTACAAATATTATGTGAGCAGGAGCAGCATTACCAAGGATTTAAAGGCAGTGGAAGAGTTTTTCAGCCGTCATGGCCTTCTGCTTGTTAAGGCGAAGAAGGGGACGAGGGCAGATGGACCGGAGCAGAACATCCGGAAGGCTCTGACAGAGCTGATTGTCATGCTTCTGGACGCATCCGGGAAGGAAGCAGAGGAACCTGCGGCGGAGTCAGACATGATGATGACAATTCTGGACTGTTTTTCGGAAGATGATCTGATCTGTGTGGAGAAAATTCTGAGAAGGATAGAGGAGAGGCAGAACTACTATTTTGATGAGCTGGAGTATGGCCGCGTGTCAGTGGGGCTGCTGGTCACGATATACCGTATCAGGGAGGGATTTTCTATTCCGCCAAAAGAGGCGGGAGAGGATGGGAAGCACAGAGGAATTTACAGGGACCTTGCAGGGGAGATTGCCGATGGGCTCACAGAGGACTATGGTATGGAGATTTCTGCCACAGAACAGGCTGCCATGGCAGCTCTCCTGGAAACCACCCACCTGTCGGACTCTCTTGCAGATTCCGGCCAGGAGGCAGATACAGAGCTGTTCGACGCCTTTGGGAGTGACTTTATCGACGCTTTTTCTGTCATCATGGAGGTAAATCTGCGGGAGGAGTCGGGGCTTTACCAGAATATTATGGCTCACATTGCCCTGATGCTGAGGCGTGTGAAGGCGAATACAACGGCCAGAAATCCCCTGACTGCACAGATCATGGAAGAGTATATGGGAACGATCAATGTATGCCAGGTTATCTGCTGGATTCTTTCCAGAAAATTCAGGCTCCCGGAAATCAGCATGGATGAGATCTGTTATCTGACTCTCTATATACAGGGAGAGATCCTGGAGAAGGAGGAGAAGGCGAAGGTGCTTCTGGTGTCGAACCAGCAAAAGGGCATTGTCAACCTGATGCGGCATAAGCTGTTGACCCGCCATTCCAAGTGGGAGATTACAGAATGCAGCTATTATGGTTTTTTCGAGAGAGAGCAGGAGACCTATGACTTTGTCCTGTCCACGCTCTTTCTGGATCCGAAGGAGTGCAGGATTCCCTATGCGTTCGTGTCTCCTATGCTGAGTGCAGAGGACTGGAAGCATATAGAAGCTATATCCCGCTATGCAAAAGAATTTCCTCAGAGGTATCTGCAGAAGTTGGCAGGGACGGTGAATGATCTGAGAGATATTGGCTGTGAAGTAAGAACTGTGGGCAGAGAAAAAACATTTTTGCCGGATCTTCAGTCAGTCTGCATTGAAGGGCAGAAGAAGATACGCTATCACTACCTGTTCCGGCCTGGAGGAGGAAACAGATGCCGTTTCGTGGCAGACTGTCCGTCTGGGAAAATCAGAGCTGTGGAATTTGAGATGGATAACTGGGATTTTATGCTGTTTGCCTCAAAGCTGATTTACCTGCTGGGAAGCTGCAGGGATGATATTCTGGACGAATTTTATAACTATCTGCTGCATGGCTCGGGGGAGGAATCCCTGTGACCACAGAGGGGAGGAGAAGGATGTATAAAATTATTATTTTTACCCATGATGTGCTGTCAAGGGGACTTCTTGAGACGTCCCGCATTGTTATGGGGGAACAGCCGGACATCGAGACATATTCGGTGACCCTTGGCTGTGATCTGGAGGAGCTGAGAGCCTGTGTGAAAAACTCGATTGAACATTCTGAGAGGGAGGGGCAGGAGGTGCTTGTTCTTACGGATCTCATGTACGGCACACCGTTCAATATGATGGCAGAGCTTCAGGAAACCCACTGCTTTTCACATATTACAGGGGTCAATCTGCCCATGCTTCTGGAAGCCATCAACAGGCGGCAGGAGCCCCTGTCTGAGAGCACCAACGGAGAGCTGGTGAAGGCAGCTAAAAACAGCATTTTTGACTGCCGAAAGTTCTTAGGTACAATCTGAATCCGCGGCAGAGCGGAGGAAGGGTGAATACTGCAAGGCAGAAGAATGAGAAGGGAGAAGGAAGGCAGGGAAGAGGAAGAGCAGGGAAAAGGAAGAGCAGGAGAAAAACAGATAATAGGAGTAAAAGGAAGAAAAGAAAGGCGGAGGGAAGAATGAGAAATATTGTGCTTACAAGGATTGACGATCGTCTGATCCACGGTCAGGTTGTGACCGCCTGGATCAGAAGGTATCCGATCAACAGAATTTTGATTGTGGATGACGAGCTGTCAAAAAACAGGCTGATGGAGCGAATTTACAGGGCGGCGGCCCCGGTCGGGACGGAGGTGCTGATAAAGCCGGTGCAGGAGGCGGCAGCCTTTCTTCGGGAGGACGGGGAGAGAGGAGAAAACATTCTGATTCTGGTGAAGGTTCCTCAGGTGATAGAAGCACTCCTGGAAGGGGAGGTGGAAATAAAAAAGGTGATACTGGGAGGAATGGCAGCAGGAAAGGGACGGAAAACCTTTATCAGAAATGTGTCAGCCAGCAGGGAGGAGATAGAGTGTATGAGGCGCATTTCAGAGAGAGGAATCGAGCTGAGCTATCAGCTTGTGCCGGATGAGAAGGAGACGGATCTGAAAAAACTGCTGTAGAGGAGGAAGAGATGGGGGATAAAAGTTATTTAAAATCATTTTCCAGAGAGGAATATCTGACCCATGTAGGAAAGCTGCAGAGGCGCATGGAGGAGGAGGGACTTGACCTGCTTTTACTGTCATCGCCGGAAAACATCTATTATGCCACAGGATACCGCTCCTGGTACACCTCAAGCCTGTTCCGGCCGGTATTTGTCTTTGTGCCGGTGAAGGGGGAGCCTGGGATCTATCTGAGAATTCTTGAGAAAACCACGGTGGAGAATACAAGCTGGTGTCCGAACATTTACTGCTCCGGCTCCCCGGAGAGGAGGCTGGGAAAACTAAATGCCGCAGATCCGAAGGATGCCCTGAGACAGTTTATCTGCTCCCTTGACTGCACGGTAAAGCGTGTGGGCCTGGAAGCCGGGGACGGCCTCCACTACTTCTGGTCTTTGAACCTTCTGAAGGAGTTATCAGAGGAATTTCGGGGACAGCTTGAATTCTGTGACGGAACCAGGGCAATTCAGAGGGCGAGGATGATCAAGACAGACTGGGAGACAGAGCGGATCCGGACAGCGGGCTATGTGACAGAGCGGGCTATAGTGGATGCGTTCCGGGAGATAAGGGCAGGCATTACAACGGAGAAGGAGATTGCCAGGAGCATTGCATCGAAAATGGCTGCCGGGGGAGTTGACCGGATTTCCTATCTGACGGTCAATTCAGGAACAGACAAGTACAGTACCTTTAACAGCTACGCCACAGACCGGGTGGTGAGAGAGGGGGAGATTGTGCTTGTGGATATCAGCGGGCACATCGACGGCTATGCCTCGGATCTGACGAGAACCATGTTTTTGGGAAAACGGCCTCCTGAAATCTACCTGGAGATGGCAGAAATTGCCAGAGAATGTGTCCATGAGGGATTCCGTGCTCTGAGGCCGGGAAGGCCGGTGAGAGAGGTCAGTGATGCGGTGGAGGAGTATCTGAGAAATGCCAGGTATGGAAGGGAAGTGCTGCACACAAGCGGCCATGCCATCGGGCTGAATGTGACAGAATATCCCAATATTACAGGCTCTGAGGAGGAGACTGTACAGCCGGGAATGGTATTTGCCATCGAAAACGGTGTGTACCCCTATGACAGGGAGCAGGGAGCCTCCTCGATCTGGATCTCATTCCGGATGGAGGACGAGGCCCTGGCCACAGAGGGGGAGGCGAAATGGCTCTCCGGCCCCGGGCATGCCCTGTATACATATGAGGACTTTGTGTAGCAAGAAAAGCCGCGGAAAAACAAAGAGAGGGAGGGTTACTGGATGATTATTATTAAGGCGCTGCTGCTGGCTGTCACGGCCAATCTGGCCAGCGGAAGGGTTTGGAGCCCGATTACATGGCCGTTTTGTTACCCGTTAATTAATGGAACTGTAGTGGGATTTATTTTGGGCGATCCGCTCTTGGGACTTATGGCCGGAGCCACCATCAACCTGGCCTATATCGGCTGGATCTCTGCAGGGGGAACGATGCCGTCCAACATCGGAATCGCAGGCGTGTACGGGACAGCTATCACGGTGCTTGCCAAGGCGTCGCCGGAGCTGGGCATCACACTGGCCATCCCCATCGGCCTTCTGGGAGTCCTTCTGTGGAATCTCCAGATGACGCTCAACGTGTTCTGGGTGCACAGACTTGACAGCAATGCAGAAAAGGGAGAGATAAACAAGATTTTCTTTAACGCCTGGCTGTTTCCGCAGCTTACCTGTCTGGCAATCAACGGATTTCCGGCCTTTATCCTGATGTTCTTAGGCGGAGATTTCTTTACAGAGCTTCTGGGAAGGATTCCGGAGTCCTTTGTCAATGCCCTGAGTGTGACGGGAAATATTCTCCCGGCGGTGGGAGTGGCCATGCTGCTTAACTATCTGGGAAAGAAAAAAGTGTTTCCGTTTTTTGTCATCGGCTTTTTCCTTGCAACCTATCTGAATCTGCAGATTATGCCGATCGCTATTTTCGGAGCCTGCCTGGCACTCTTAAGCTACTATGGAGGCCAGGGAAATGAGAATTTTGGAACAGAGACGAGCTGGGCGGCGGAAGAGACAGATGCGGAGGGAGACAGCAAAGAAAAATCAGGAAAAGAGGGACTGTCGGTACGCCTCAGGCGTTCGGATCTCATCAAGCACTGGCTTATCGGACTGGGAGCTGAGGTAGGATATAACTATGAAAGGATGCAGGCGTCGGGAAACGTTCTGGCCATGGTTCCCATTATCAGGAGGCTGTATAAAGATCCCAAGGATATCAGCGATGCCCTGAAGCGTTACCTCGTATTTTTCAATACAGAGCCGTCTTTCATCGGCAACGTGATTCCCGGCATCTGCGCTTCTCTGGAGGAGGAAAGGGCGAACGGAGCTGAAATTTCAGATGAGATGATCAATGGGCTGAGGACAGGACTGATGGGACCTCTGGCAGGCGTCGGAGACAGTCTGGCAGGCGGCGTGATTTACCCCATTGCAGTGTCTATGGGCTGTTCCATGGCTTTAAACGGAAACTTTGCCGGCCCGGTGCTGTTTTTCGTAATTTTTACAGGGATTATGCTTGTGGTGGGTTATAATCTGTATTTTATGGGATACAGGAAGGGAAGTCAGGCCGTGATGGCTCTTCTGGGAGAAGGAGGAAATTCCATCACAAGGCTGACAGACGCCTTCGGTATTTTGGGACTTATGGTAATAGGAGCCATGGGAGCACAGAAGGTTCTGGTGTATGTGCCGGCTGTATTTTCTGTGGGACAGACCTCCGTTGTCATCCAGGATGTGCTGAACGGGGTAGTCATGAATATTCTTCCCTTTGGAATTATCATCGGAGCCTGGATGCTTCTGAGAAGGAAGGTATCCCCGATCCTTGTGGTTCTGCTTTTGATGGCAGTGGGGATTGTGGGCTATTATCTGGGAATCCTGGGACTGGCCGTGTAGAAAGCACAGAGGGCAGCTTTGCTATTCCAGCCAGGGGAGATCTACAAGCGTATACTCGTGCCCCAGAGCGGGAAGGATTTTATCCAGCAGATCACAGGTTCTGATTTTCAGGCTGGAAGTGTTGATACAGGGGTGACAGCCGAAGTATTCATCCTTCAGCACATCTCTGTCAATCGCCAGCCTGACACGGTTTTCTGTATCGTTCATCAGCCCCAGAACACTGACGGAACCGGGGGTGATGTCGAGAAACTGTTCCATAAATTCAGCAGATGCAAAGGACAGTCTGGAGCAGCCCATCTGTTTGGAGAAAATGGCTGTTTTGAACTTTTTTTCACCCGGCGTCAGCAGAAGGTAAAAATTTGTCTTCTGGGCATTGCACAGGAACAGGTTTTTACAGATACGGATCTGCAGCAGAGCCTCGACTTCATGGCAGACCTCGATGGTATCTGTGGGATCGTGATCCATCCTCTGGTAGGAAACGCCGAGGCTGTCTAAGAAGTCATAGGCGCGAAGTTCTTTGGGAAGGCGGCCCTCCTCAAAGGAGGGCCGGCCGGTGTATATGGTTTTATCGATAAAAAGGTTGGTCATGAGTTAGAGCTCCTTTGTCAGTATAGTAATTGGACTTTGGGGTACAGAGGAGGAACGGCGGCGCGAATATGCAGGCAAAGGCCAGCGAAGCAATAGTAATTTTAATCCGCGCTCCCGGGCAGGGAGCGACAGGTGATGAGGCGCCGTATATTGCAGTCGGATACATTTCAATCCACGCCCCCGGGCAGGGAGCGACAGCAATTTTTTGTAAATAATTTCCCCGTTCTTTCAGAACCATTAAGCAATTATACTTGATGGATTTTCCCAGTGCAAGCCTGCATTCTGTTTTACCCATGAAATACAAAAATGGTATCGGTATTCAGGTGCGAATCTTCCAGGAAATCTATATGTGCCTGGTATTCGCACCTGTTTTCAAATTTTTCTATTTTCTTATTTTCTCCAGTTTCACCACACACTCGCAGTGTCCCGTCCACGGAAACAAATCCACCGGCCATGCCTCTCTGGCCTTATACCCCTTTTTCTCAAATACCCTCAAATCTCTGGCCAGGGTCTCCGGCCCGCAGGAGATGTAGACCACGGTTCTGGGCCCTGCCTGTGCTGCAGCCTGGATGAACTCCTCTGTGCTTCCGCTTCTGGGAGGATCCATAAATACCACATCCAGCCGTTCGCCGTCTGCTGCCATCCGGCTCATAAACCGCCCTGCATCATTGCAGTAGAATTCGATATTTTTGATTTCATTTCTCTTTGCATTCTGCACAGCGTCCCTGACAGCGTCACGGTTTAATTCCACACCGATTACCCGGCCGGCTCTGCCGCTGGCCGTGATTCCGATGGTACCGATTCCGCAGTAGGCATCCAGCACGGTTTCCCGTCCTGTCAGGCCGGCCAGTTCCATGGCCTTATTGTAGAGCTTTTCTGTCTGAACTGGATTTACCTGGTAGAAAGAGCGGGAAGAGATTCTGAATCTGTGACCGCAGAGAATATCCTCAATATAGCCCTTTCCCCAGAGGACATGCTCCTTTTCACCGAGAACCATGCTGGTGCTTCGGCCATTTATATTCTGGATAATGGTGGTAATCTCCGGATGCTTCTCCCTGAGAGCTTTGACAAAGTGATTCTTGGATGGAAAAACGGGGGAAGCGGTTACGAGAACCACCATGATTTCCCCTGTTGCAAAGCCCCGCTTGACGAGAACGTGGCGAAGCAGTCCGTAGCCTGTATCCTCGTCAAAGGTGCGGATCTTAAAGGAGCGCAGCATCCCGCGGATGGTGCCGATGATCTCATCCGCCTTTTCATCCTCAATGAGGCAGGTCTCCACAGGAACCAGCTCATGGGTGCCCTCTTTATAGACGCCGGAAACCGCATTGCCCCTTCTGTCATGGCCGAAAACAGCGTGCACCTTGTTTCTGTAGTGGTACGGATTTTCCATTCCGATAATCGGTTTTACAGGGCACAGTCCCTTCAGGAGCCCGTTTATCATCTCCTGTTTGACTGCAAGCTGTTTTTCGTAGGAGAGGTGAAGATACTGGCAGGCGCCGCATTTTTTGTACACGGGACAGGCGCTTCGGTTTTTGCCGGAGGATTTTTCCCCGGTCTCAGACGGGACACGGGAGGACTTTCCGTCTGGAATCTGCCTGTCCGGGCGTTTTCTGCCTGAAAATCTGTCAGAAGACAAGCCCATGCCGCCGCTTTTCCTGCTTTTCTGAGAGGGAGCGGACCTCCTTTCACCGGACTTTCCAGGGCGCTCTCCATTCTTCGGTCCTGCTGTCTCGGTTCTGCTGTTTTGTCTATGTGTAGGTTTCATATTTCGTTCTCCTTCTATGTTCTTTCATTCATTTCCCTGTCTGATTCGGTTCGGCAGATTCAGAAGAACTGTATCAGCCCGCCTCGGTTCTGTCTGGGGAACCGGCGTTTTTTTCTGCACGGTTTTCTTTACTCTGCACGTGGGTTTCTGTTCCGGGTTTTATCAGCCGGTTTTAGCTGTATGGTAATTATAAAAGATCTCCTGACCGCGATCAATCCCCATAAAATAACTGCGTCCCCAAGAGGAACCGGATAGTTCCTCTGCCGGATAAAGGGGCGTTTTTTTCGGCGTTTCCTGTGGAACCATAAAACTATTTC
>ULYF01042663.1_pt1 | contig 13753 bp, 10 predicted proteins | sample 1961941 | NCBI WGS metagenome assembly ULYF01 (sample SAMEA4835857, study PRJEB28245) | human gut metagenome | biome: gut microbiome; material: fecal sample | place: Denmark | collected 2008 | reverse complement strand
CTTTTTTCACAAAGTTGACAAATTTCTATAACAAATTTCCAATATTCTGTAAACAAAAGAAAGGGAAAACACAGATAGTTGCAAAAAGACAACTTTGAGGAAGAGAGGTAAGAATTATGTATGACAACGATTTGAATCAGGATTTAACATATGTGGAAAGAAATCCGGAAGTCCCAATGCCGGAGGACAATGGTAAGAAAAAACATAAAAAAGAAAAGAAACCGGGGAAAGGAACCGGCAGAAGTGCATTAAACGGTCTGGTATTCGGGCTTTGTGCAGCATTGATCTTCTGCGGGGTGGTAGCAGTCGGTAACAGAACGTTTTTAAAACCGGCGCAGCAGGAAACCGTGGCAAGTGCAGAAACAGCAGAAACGACGGATGCAACGGATAAAAAAGCTGATATTCCAAACACAACGACAGGCACAGCGCAGACTGTATCGCAGGCAGGCACAGGTTATTCCGTATCCGACATTGCCAAAAACTGTATGCCTTCCATCGTAGCGATCACTACAAAGGGAATTGAAGAAGTCAGAAGTATGTTTGGTACACAGCAGAGAGAAAGTGAAGGTGCAGGTTCCGGTATTATCGTAGGAAAGAATGATACAGAGCTACTTATCGCAACCAATAATCATGTAGTCAGCGGTGCGGAAGAAGTTTCCGTCTGTTTTGATGATTCAGAGGATTCTGTTGTATCTGCAAAGGTAAAAGGAACAGATTCTTCCAATGATCTTGCAATCGTATCCGTAGCATTATCCGATATCAGTGATGATATCCTTTCCAATATTAAGATCGCAACGATCGGTGATTCTTCTTCCGTTCAGGTAGGAGATCAGGTAGTAGCCATCGGTAACGCACTCGGTTACGGACAAAGCGTTACAACAGGTATTGTTTCCGCACTGGACAGAGAGGTTACGATCGATAATGTGACATCCAAGCTGATCCAGACAGATGCAGCGATCAACCCTGGTAACAGTGGTGGGGCCTTATTAAACATGAAAGGTGAACTGATCGGTATCAACTCAGCCAAATATGCTTCCGCAGAAGTAGAAGGCATGGGATATGCGATTCCGGTAGCAACAGCACAGCCGATTCTGGATAATCTGATGACAAGAGAAACCAGAGATGTTGTTTCCGAAGATGAAGTAGGTTACCTTGGAGTATCTGTACAGGATGTATCAGAGGAAGCTTCTTCTTACTACGGAATTCCATCCGGTGCATATCTGGCAGCTGTAGAAGAAAATGGAGCAGCAGCAAAGGCAGGTATCAAACAGGGCGATATCATCACAAAATTTGACGGACTTTCCATTTCAAGTGCTTCCGAACTGAAAAGCACAATTGCCTACTACAAAGAAGGCGAGACTGTAGATGTTACTTATATGCGCGCCAACAACGGTGAATATGAAGAACATACCGTAAGTGTTACGCTGGCAAAGAGTGAAGCCGCTGCAAAGCAGAACGCGCAGCAGAAGAACAGTACCGACAGTCAGAGTGGCAATCCAAAAGACGGGCTGACCGTTCCGGATCCGGATGCAGATCAGTCAGAAGATCAGCAGCAGGACGAAAGTCAGTACTATGGAAATATGCAGGATTTTTTCAATGAATTTTTCGGATATTAAAGGAAATGTCCGGACGGATGTGAAAGAAGCCTGTAATAGGGAATGAAATATAGGAATGTGCAAAAGGATTTCTTCCGGGAAAAACAGGAAGAAATCCTTTTTGCGCTCCGCCTTGCAAAATAGAGTAAAATCGTTATAATGGATACAGAAATAGGGAAGATGATCCGGAAGGTGTAATATGAAGCAAAAGACAAAAGAAAATCTGAAATCTATCAGAAGCTACATGATAAATAATTATCTGATCTCGGTTCTGCTGATACTGGTGATCGAAGTGCTGGCAAGGCATTCTCTGACGGATGGGATCCGTTTTGTATGGGATCATCCGTTTCTGACTTTGTTAAGTGCAGCGATACTGACTGCTTTTTATGCACTGGCACTGCTTGTGCCCAAGCGTAATTTTGTATGGCTGTGTATTACAGTGGTTATTGTGGGATTAGCGGTGACCAATTCTATTTTACTCTGCTTCCGTATCACACCGCTGGCAGCAACGGATATTGCGCTGCTGACTTCTGTGTTCGAGATCATGGGGATTTACCTGACAGTATGGCAGATCATTTTGCTGGTACTTTTGGTTCTTGTAGTGATAGCGGGGCTTATTTATCTGGGCATCCGTATGAAAAAACAGGTGTATCATCCACTTCTTGCGGTCTGTAATGCAGTGATTTCTATTCTGGCGGTCGTTTTGATGATCCATATCGGGGATGCAAGGGGCTGGCTGCAGACAGAGTTTGCCAATCTGCCGGATGCATATGCGGATAACGGATTTGTTTACTGCTTTACCAGAAGTCTGTTTGACCGGGGCATTTCCAAGCCGGATACTTATGATGAAGATACTGTGGATAATATTCTGGAGGATATGAAAAAGCAGAAGACCAACGAGGTGGAAGAAAAGCCTAATATCATCTTTATACAGTTGGAATCTTTTATGGATTTAAAACGCATGCAGGGAGTAACGTATTCGGAAGAGCCGACACCGGTTTACAGCAGCTTACGGAAAACCTGTCCGGGCGGATTTTTGAAAGTACCGAGTGTGGGAGCAGGAACGGCAAATACGGAATTTGAAATACTGACCGGTATGACGCTGGATTATTTCGGCGCGGGGGAATATCCTTATAAGACGGTTCTGCAGGATGAAACATGTGAATCCATGGCATACAATCTGAGGGAGCTGGGTTACCGGACCGGAGTACTTCATAATAATACGGGATCTTTTTACAGCAGAAATAAGGTGTTTGCAAACCTGGGCTTTGATTATTTTGTTTCATCGGAATATATGGAAAATCTGTCCTACAATCCGATCGGATGGGCAAAAGATAAGGTTTTGACGGGGCAGATCCAGCATATTTTGAAGGCAACATCTGAGCCGGATCTGATTTATACCATCACAGTACAGGATCATGGTAAATATCCGACTGAGCTTTTAGAGAATCCGCATATTAAAGTAAGTGGGTTTGCACCGGAGGATGAAGAACGGCAAAACGCTTTTACTTACTATGTCAATCAATGTCATGAAACGGATGCCTTCTTAGGTTCTCTGATCGCAACACTGAATGCTTTTGAGGAGCCGGTCGTGCTTGTTTTGTACGGCGATCATCTTCCGAATCTGGATATTACGGAAGAAGAGCTTGCAAGCGGAAATCTGTTCCAGACAGAATATGTGATCTGGTCAAATAAAAAGATGCTGGAAGATTACGAGTTATCCAAAAAAAATGAAAATCTGTATGCTTACCAGCTTTCTGCCCATGTGCTGAAGCTGTTTGGTATGAACAACGGGCTGCTTACGAAATTTCATCAGATGTACCATAACTATGATAATTACAAATCAAATCTGAAAATTCTGCAATATGATATGCTGTATGGGAAAAAAGAGGTTTATGACGGACTTTCGCCATATGAGCCGACGGATCTGCAGATGGGCTTTGATCCGATCCGAATCACGGATGTTTCTTCGGTCGGTGGCTCGGTATATGTCATGGGCAAAAACTTTACGGAAAGCAGCTTTGTCTTTATTGACGGAAAGAAGCAGGATACGGTATTTTTAAATGAGAATACACTGATGGTATCGGATAAGGAGCTCGAAGGCGGCGAAGAGGTTTATGTCGCACAGCTTACCGAGGTCAGCGCGCAGCTGAGCAGTACAGAGGTGTTTATCTACGGGGACTGAAAGAGAACAGCCTGATAAAATGATAGAAATGAAAAAGGAAGGATACAAAAATGGAACTGATTGGAAAAGAAGGTTTTACTTTTACGGAAGGCGGCGTATGTGCGGCAAAAGGGTTTCTGGCAAATGGACTCAACTGCGGATTGAACAGTGATCAGAATAAAAATGATCTCTGCCTGATCATGAGCGAAAGCGAGTGCAGCGCAGCAGCGGTTTACACGCAGAATAAAGTAAAAGGTGCACCAATCCTTGTAACAAAGCAGCATCTGGCAAAAACGGGCGGAAAGGCAAAGGCAGTGATCGCTAACTCAAAAAATGCCAATACCTGTAATGCGGATGGAGAAGAAAAGGCAGAGAAAATGTGTCAGCTGGCAGCAGGGCAGCTGGGCATCAAAGCAGAAGAAGTCATTGTGGCATCCACCGGCGTGATCGGACAGATCCTGCCGATCGAGCCAATCGAAACGCATATAGAGGAGCTTGCAAAAGGGCTGACAGCAGATGGTAATGAAAAGGCAGCAACAGCAATCATGACAACGGATACCGTCAAAAAGGAAGTTGCCGTTTCTTTTGCGATAGATGGAAAGACTTGCCATGTCGGCGGTATGGCAAAGGGAAGTGGTATGATCCATCCGAATATGGCAACGACACTGAATTTCGTAACAACGGATGTATGTGTTGCACCGCAGCTTGTGCAGAAAGCACTTTCCGAGATCGTAAAAGTGACCTACAACTGTCTGAGTGTGGACGGTGATACATCAACGAACGATATGGTATGCGTGCTGGCAAACGGACAGGCAGGTAATGCCATGATCACGGAAGAGGGAGAAGCATATCAGCAGTTTTATGAAGCGTTATATCTGGTTCTCATGAATATGACAAGAATGCTTGCAGCAGACGGAGAGGGCGCAAGCAAGCTTCTGGAATGTACTGTTTCCGAAGCAAAAGATCTGGATACTGCCATTATCGTGGCAAAGAGCGTGATCTGTTCTCCACTGTTTAAATGCGCAATGTTCGGAGAGGATGCAAATTGGGGACGTGTGCTATGCGCGATCGGATATGCAAAAGCGGATTTCCCGATCGAGAAGGTTGATGTGGATCTGGCATCTGAAACAGGTGTGCTTGCGGTCTGCAGAAACGGTTCCGGTATCCCGTTTTCGGAGGAATTTGCCAAGGAAGTGCTGCATGCGGATACGATCCGGATTCTGGTCAACCTGCATGATGGCGGTGCAAAAGCAACAGCCTGGGGCTGCGATCTGACGTATGATTACGTCAAGATCAACGGAGATTACCGTTCCTGATATACCGGTCTGCATTTATATAGATGTTTATATAGAATTTAAACAAGCTCCTGTATTCTGATTTACTGCAGCCGGCTGTATATGCAGCGCGTGGCAGATCAGAGTGCAGGAGCTGTTTATGTGAAGAAGAAATGTGTCGCAGGCGACCGCGATTCACCTATTGACGCACCGGAGTGCAGATGTTATGCTGAGTGTATTAGTGGAATTAGTACACTCGCATTTGGAGGAAACTATATGATTTTAGTTGACAGTCAGGATGCCAGTCCGATTTATGAACAGGTATACAGGCGCATTCGTACGCTGATCATGACAGAGGCGTTAAAAGAAGGAGAACAGCTTCCTTCTGTCAGGTCGCTTGCCATGGAGTTATCGATCAATCCAAATACAATTCAGAGAGCATACAGTCTGTTAGAACAGGAAAAATTAGTGTATGTTGTCAAAGGAAGAGGGAATTTTGTGGCACACAACGATGAAATTCCGACAATGAAGCGGAAGCAGTTTATTGAGAAGTGCCAGAAGATAATCCGGGAAGCAAGGCAGATGGGGCTGACCGGCGAGGAGATTACAGAGATGCTGCGCCAGTGTATGGAGGAAGAAAATGATAGAGATTAAACATATCACGAAGTCATTCGACGGCTGTAAGGCTGTGGAGGATGTCAGTGTGACGATAAAGGAAGGTCAGGTTTTCGGACTGATCGGAACAAACGGAGCCGGGAAAAGTACGACGCTGCGTATTATGACAGGTATCATGAAACCGGATGCGGGTGAAGCACTGGTAGATGAAGAGCCGGTTTATCGGAATGTGGGAAGGAAGGAACGTATTACGTTCATACCGGATGAGCCGTACTTTTTTTCAAGTGCCACGCCTGTGACAATGGCGCAGTATTATGCCAGCATTTATCCGGCGTTTGAAATGGCACAGTTTTATGAGTGGCTGGATAAATTCGGTCTGGAAAAAACAAGAAGGATCGCGACTTTTTCAAAGGGAATGAAAAAGCAACTGATCATGTTATTGTCTATTTGTACGCATACCAAATATCTGATCTGTGATGAAACCTTTGACGGGCTGGATCCGGTCATGCGCCAGAGTGTAAAAAGTATGATCGCAAGCCAGATGGAAGAGCGGGGGCTGACCTGCGTGATCGCATCCCATAATCTGCGTGAACTGGAGGATATCTGCGATCATGTCGGTCTTTTGCACAGAGGAGGTGTGCTCCTTTCCAAAGATCTGCAGGATATGAAATGCAATATCCAGAAGGTACAGTGTGTGTTTCAGACAGAGACAGATGCTCTGATCGGTATGCAGAATCTGGATATTGTACAGAAGGAAAAGAGAGGCTCTTTGTATACGCTTACGATCCGAGGGAAAAAAGCAGAGATCATAGCACATTTTTCACAGGTTGGTACAGTCTTTTTTGAAGTATTGCCGTTATCTTTGGAGGAAATTTTTATCAGTGAAACGGAGGTGGCAGGATATGACATCCGGAAACTCATTATGGGTTAGAACAAAAGAAAATGCCAGACGCAGGAGATGGCTCTGGATCGGAAACTGTTTCGTCTTTTTTATGTGGATGCCAATTCGTTTTCTGGCTATGTGCAGCAGCCTGCAAAGAGACTACGGAACGAATGCGGGGGACATTTTTACAGACAGTGCAAGAAATCTGCTGATGTCCAACATTGGATTCGGAAATGTATCCAGCCTGACCTCTTATTCTGTCATGTACAGCTCTTTTACAACGCTTCTGCTGATCATGCTGTCGGCTGTAATTGCCGCCATGGAAGGATATTCTTATTTATATGACCGCAGGAAGGTAGACAGATTCCACAGTGAACCGGTCAGCTGCCGTATACGCTTTTTCAGTATCTATCTGAACGGATTTAAGAATTTTGCACTGCCTTACCTGTGCAGTGTTCTGCTATCTGTGCTGATCGGTGGATATTATCATCTTCTGACGGGAAAAATGATCGGATATTTTGTGGGGATAACTGTATTTACAATGTTGTTTTTCCTTGCGGTCTATCATATGGCTATACTGGCAGTTGTCCTGACCGGAAATTATATTGCGGGCGTCTGCGGTATCCTGGCATTTCTTGGGATAGAATGGGCGATCCGGAGTCTGGTGTACAGATATTGTCTGGCATATTACCATACTTTTTCATCGTACTCGCGTGACGAGATCATGAGTCCTGTTTTCAGTGTGGCTACGATCTTTTTGCAGGGACTTCGGAAATTTGCCGTAAATGGAGAGAAAACAGTTACCGCCCTGCTTCGGCAGATGGGAAGCAGTGTAGGCGGCATGTTGCTTTTAGCGGTAATAGCGTTAGCGCTCGCTTACCTGGCATATCGTAACAGACCGGCGGAAGCAGCAGGGCATTCCATGGCATTCGGCTTCTTGAAACCACTTGTAAAAATAACGGCGATGGTACTGGCGGGGCTGACACTCGGCTGGATCTTATCGGATCTTTCCGGAAAATCAAATTATATTGTAGGGATTGGTATTTTTATGGGCGTACTGCTTGCCCATTGTATTGTCGGTATCATACTGGAACAGCGGCTGTCTGCGGTGTTTCATAATCTGTGGCAGCTTGGACTGGGTATTGTAATATCCGGACTGATATTTTCTGTTTTTGCCTTTGATCTGACACGCTTTGATGACCGTGTACCAAAGGCGGCAGATATCGATACCGTGGCGATCGCACTGTCCGCACAACAGAATGACAGTTCCTCCTATTATGGAGATTTTATTAAAGTAATGGTCAAGCGGATGTATCTGAAGGATACAGAGGCAGCGCTGCAGTTTGCCGCTGCTGACTATTTCCATCAGACCGGTGATAATGAGCTGTTGGATTACAATAATCAGTATGATGTAACAACTGTTTTATATCGTATGAAAAACGGAAAAGAATATTATCGCACTTACTACATTGATATGGCAGCACAAAGTGATATGATGGACCGGCTGCTCGAGAATGAGGATTATAAAAAAGCGGTTTTTCGTATTTATGATGAAGACTATATGGTGGGATATGACAGAAAACAGTGCTATTTTGAGGATGTGTTCGGAACAAAAACTCTGCGGGAAGAAGAGATTGCGGATCTGATAGAGTGTCTGAAGCAGGATTATACGTCTTATTCTTATACGAACCTGCGGGATGAAGTGGAAATCGGGCAGATTTCGTTTAATGCCTCTGATAAAAACTATATAGATCAGATGAGTGACAGCTATGCGGTTTATCCGTTCTGTAAAAAGACACTTGCTTACCTGGAACAGAAAGGGTACTATGAATCTGGCCGTACTCTGCTTGATGAGGTGAAGCGTGTAGAGATCACCTATTATGTAGATGACGATTATATGAATGTGAAAACGGAAAATTATGATGACAGGGCAGAAATTGAAGAAATTATAAGCAGCTGCCAGCTGTCAAATTTTGGTACCTGGTGGAAAGAACAGAATGATTATATATCGGATGTATATGTCAGTACCTATACAAGTGACGGTAATATACAGTCGTTCCGTGTCTTAAAGGCAAAGGGAATTCCTGATTTTGTACAAAAGGATCTGGGATATGAAGCAGGTACGCAGAAAGAATAACGATGGATGCCAAATTCGCGATTAGATACTGAGAGGGCAGAAAGGATATCAGATTATGTTAAAAGGAAAAACAGTGCTGCTGGGAGTCACTGGCTCCATTGCAGCTTATAAAATGGCAAATGTGGCAAGCATGCTGGTGAAAATGCATGCGGAGGTACATGTGCTCATGACACAGAATGCGACACGGTTTATCAATCCGATCACGTTTGAAACGCTGGTAGGACATAAGTGCCTGATCGATACGTTTGACCGGAATTTCCAGTACAGTGTGGAGCATGTGGCGCTGGCAAAGAAGGCGGATATCGTGCTGGTTGCACCGGCTTCCGCAAATGTGATCGGCAAGATTGCAAACGGGATCGCAGATGATATGCTGACGACAACGGTTATGGCATGTCCTTGTAAAAAGCTAATCGCACCGGCAATGAATACACGGATGTTTGAAAATCCGATCCTACAGGACAATCTGGAAAAGTGCAGACATTACGGAATGGATATCATAATGCCGGACAGCGGCAGACTGGCTTGCGGTGATGTCGGAAGCGGCAAGCTTCCGTCAGAGGAAGTGCTGGTGGCAGCGATCTTAAAGGAGATCCGCTACGAAAAGGATATGCAGGGCTTAAAAGTGCTTGTGACAGCAGGTGCAACGCAGGAAGCGATCGATCCTGTCCGTTTTATTTCCAATCATTCCACAGGCAAGATGGGATTTGCACTGGCAAAAACCGCTATGCAGAGAGGTGCGGATGTTACCGTGGTGGCAGCACATACAAGTGCCAAGGAGCCGCTTTACGTGAATATCAGACGCGTGAGCAGCGCAGCAGATATGTTTGAAGCCTGCAAGGAAGAAGCAAAGACTGCAGATATTATTATAAAGGCAGCGGCGGTTGCGGATTACACGCCGGTTGAGACAGCCGACAATAAGATCAAGAAAAGCGATGATACGATGGCGATCACCTGCAAAAGAACGCAGGACATTTTGGCATATCTTGGTGCGCATAAGCCGGACGGACAGTTTTTATGCGGTTTTTCCATGGAAACAGAGCATATGCTGGAAAATTCAGAGAAAAAGCTGGAGAAGAAAAATCTGGATATGATCGTAGCGAACAACCTGAAAGTAAAAGGCGCAGGCTTTGCGACGGACACCAACGTTGTGACACTGATCACAAAAGAAGAGGTCAAAGAGCTTCCGCTGATGAGCAAGGATGAAGTAGCAAATGAGATTCTGACACAGATACTACAGCGCAGGTGCCCGGAAAACGGACAGTAAGCACAGGGTAACTGAAAATAACAGCACTTGCTGACAGATATATGGTATAGATAAAAGTGAGGAAACAACAGATGAAAAAAGTGTTAATGATAGGAATGGGAAAATTCGGGCGCCACCTCTGCGACAGCATGTCAAAGCTCGGAAATGAACTGATGGTCGTAGATGTACGGGAGGAAGTGCTGGAAGAGCTTGTTTCAAAGGTGATGAATGTCAGGATCGGTGACTGTACAAGTGAGAAATTTTTAAAAAGTCTGGATGTTGGCTCTTTTGATATTTGCATTGTCTGCATCGGCAGTAACTTCCAAAGCAGTCTGGAGATCACAAGCCTTTTAAAGGAAATGGGGGCAAAATATGTGATCAGTAAGGCGAATCGTGATATTCATGCAAAGTTCCTGCTGCGTAACGGTGCGGATGAAGTCATTTATCCAAACAGGGATATTGCACAGCGTCTGGCAGTCAGACTTTCTGCCAACCATGTTTTTGACTATATCCAGCTTTCCGATGACTATTCGATTTATGAAATACCGGTACACCAAGACTGGATCGGACGTACGATCCGCGATATTAATATCAGAGCAACTTACCAGATTAATGTATTGGGAATCAAAACAGAAGAAGACACGGATTTTCTTCCAAAGCCGGAATATTGCTTTACCGGAACGGAACATCTGATGATCCTCGGACGGAAAGAGGATGTAGCTTCGCTGCTTGAGAAAATGTAATCGTATGAAGAAACTTATTTTATTTGAAGGGGATATAGAAACACAGGGGTATTTTTCCGAACAGATGAAGAAAGAGCTCTTGCGGCTCGGGTATGATGTCTATTTGTATGATCTGAAGAAACCGTGGAAAAGCACGGGGGAAATGCTGCGCTTTCTGGAAAAAGGAAATACGATGCTGCTTTCCTTTAACTTCCATGGAATGTGTCAGGAACCGCAGTTTCTGGATGAAAACGGCACTTATATCTGGGATGCGCTGGACGTGAAGTGCTGTAACATTCTGGCGGATCACCCTTATTACTATTATAAGCTGCTGGCACAAAGGCCGCGTAATTACTGTCAGTTGTCCATAGACAAAAATCATGAAGCGTTTATGCGGCGCTTCTTCCCGGAGGTTGAACTGGGACCGTTTCTGCCACTTGGCGGAACACAGATCGACCATCCGGCATTAAAGAAAATGCCGGAGCGGAGCATGGATGTTGTTTTTACCGGCAATTATGCCTCGCCCTCCCGGTTTGAAAAGTACATCACACGCCTGGGAGACGAGTATACGGCATTTTATTACGAGATGATAGATTCGCTTTTGGCGGATCCGTCGCAGACGGTTGAAGCGGTTGTGGAACATTTTTTACGCCGCGAAATCCCACAGGTGACAGAGGCAGAGCTGAAGGAAACGATGCAGAATATTACTTTTCTTGATCTGTATGTGCGTTATAAAACGAGAGGTGAGGTCGTAAAGACACTCGTGGATGCAGGGATCAAGGTGCATGTATTCGGTGATAAATGGAATGAACTTCCTTGCGAAAGACCGGAAAATCTGATCAACGGAGATTCTCTTTTTTCAGAGGAATGTCTGGAAAAAATCAGAGACAGCAGGATTTCTTTAAATGTACTTCCGTGGTTTAAACTGGGGGCACATGACAGGATCTATAATACGATGTTAAATGGTGCGGTCTGCCTGACCGATACCAATCCTTATCTGGATGGGATCCTGCGGGACGGCGAAAATTGCCGCCTCTTTTCTCTGACACGGAAAGAAGAATTGCCGGATATTGTCAGATCGCTTCTTGCCGATCCTGCCAAAATGGAACAGATCACAGAGGCAGGGCTGAAGACCGGACTGCAGAACACCTGGGCAAGGCGTATGGATCAGCTTGATCCGTGGCTCAGGAGGCAGTAAGAGACGGGAGAATAACAAGATACAGAGAAAGGAATCCCTGTAATGAAAATAGCGATATGTGATGATGAACAGGTTATGATGGAGCACATCTGTGAACTCGTTAAGCAGTACAGACCAGATTATATGGTGGAATTGTATGGATGTGGCGAAGCGCTTTTAGAGGATGCACAGTTATATGATCTGATTTTTCTTGATATAGAAATGCCTTCGATAAATGGTATGGAGGTTGCAGAAAATCTGCGAAAGATGCAATACAGCGGTGAGATAATATTTCTGACCGGTTATATGGAGTATATACAAGAGGCATTTAAAGTAAGAGCATTTCGTTATTTGCAAAAACCGATTGTGGAAAGACAATTGGAGGAAGCATTATGTTCGGCAGAAGAACAAATTAGAAAACGTTATTTATATTTGGACACAGGACATAAAAAATCTGTAAAACTGCAGGATATTATATATATTGAGGCAATACATAACAGATCTTATATCATGACTAAGAAGGAAGAAATTGAAATTCGGATTCCTATGAAAAATTTATGTGCGAAGCTGCCTAAGGAAGATTTTGTACAAACACATAAATCCTATATTGTGGCATTGCAGGCAATTTGGAAGATAGAGGGAAACGAGATCGTTTTACAAGATATCTGTCCACGGATACCTTTATCGAGAGGGAAAATGAAAGAGGTGAAACAGGCTTATCTTACATATGTCAGCAGACACTCAATCTGTGTATAGGAGGGGATTATGGTAGGGGTAAATATTATGCGTTATACGATAGAACTTTGTAAAGTGGGCATAGTAGAGGCTGGTATTTTGCGGGTAGAGCAAAGAAAAAGGGGATTTTTCCTTTATTTAATCAGTATATTAGTGGTTTCAATAACAACAATGGTTGGCTGGGATCAGTCTTTGGTAATCTTTTTTTCAATTCTATTAACACTGGGATTGAGCATGAAGACATGTAAAAAGATATGGCTGATACCGACTATTTATGTATCTGTCAGTCTGTTAGATGTAATACATTCTCTGGTTATGATCAGATTTGTGGGACTGAGCTATGAGCAGATGCAGGAAAATTTATTAGTGTCAACAGGAATTAATTGTATTACACTGATAGAATTATTTCTCATATATGTCATTATTGGGCGAAAAGGTAAATTGCAGTTGCAATTACCGCCTAAAAAACATCTTGTCTTGTATACTGTGGGAGGCGGAGGCGTAGCATTATATTTGGTATGCATGCAGGTGGCTTTCACACATGAAAATAAGTCTGTTTTTTATGATATAGCATTAATCAGCCTGACATGTAGTGTTATAATCTTTTTCGTTATCGAGATTCTGTTATTTCATAAGACAAGTGAGAATGAGCTTTTAAAACGAGAACAGCTCATGAGTCAACAGATCATGAAAACACAGGCTGAATATTATACGCTTATGTTAGAAAAAAACAGACAAATCAGAGCGTTTCGACATGATATAACCAATCATCTGACCTGTTTGGGGATATTAGCTCAAAAACAGAAGTACAAAGATATGCAGGATTACTTGGCAGATATTGGATACTTTTGGAAACAGACAGAACAAGAGATTGATACAGGAAATGAGATGATTTCGGCAATATTGAAGGATCTGACTACTCAGTATTCGGATGTGGAGTTTGTATGGAGGGGAAAGATACAGAGCACATTTACAATGTCTTATTATGATACATGTACAATTTTTTACAATGTGTTTCGCAATGCGTTTGAGGCGGCTAGCCAAGCTGATAAAAAAATTGTTGAAGCAGAAGCAAGATATATGAAAAATATTTTGTATATAAATATTCAAAATTCTTTTGCGGAAGTACCTATAATGAAGAACGGAAGATATGAGAGTACCAAAGAAGGAGATGAGCATGGATTCGGAATAGAGAATGCCAAAGCCGG
>ULYF01057018.1_pt1 | contig 13805 bp, 30 predicted proteins | sample 1961941 | NCBI WGS metagenome assembly ULYF01 (sample SAMEA4835857, study PRJEB28245) | human gut metagenome | biome: gut microbiome; material: fecal sample | place: Denmark | collected 2008 | reverse complement strand
ATCCGATGATTACATATGCCATGTATAATTATCATCAGTTCTTCCCGGCTCAGTTCATTTGTCCATACCGTATAGTCGGCGATAGTTGGCCGCCCTTCCGCCCTTCTCCCCATTTGCTTTTATCGAAATAAGTTGCTACCTTTGGAGTGACGTGTCAAAGGTGGGGCTTGAGAGCGCCACAAACGCAAAGGGCTCCGGATCAGGGAGCCCTTTACATTGCCGGCTTGATTCCGGTAAAGGCGATCATAACTATTATTGCCAGTATTACGACCAGCCAAACTATTATGGTTGTTGGCCTTTCATTATATTGCTTTTTCATAATTTCTTCTCCGTTTTCTCCAGCTCTTCAAGGAGGGCATCGGCGAGGACGATAGCAGAACAAGCAATCGCCTCTTCAGCGGGCGTGCCTTTGTACTCGTCTTTGATCTTCGCACGATTTGTAATAACCGCATGCAATACGACAGGCATTATTTCCCCGGCATACACCCTCCGCCAGTACTCCCGGTCAACTGTTAAGTTTTCCTTAATAGTTGGATCAACCTTTTCGGTAGCTTCGTCGATATGCTTCCCGTACTCTCCCCGCGCCAGCTTCTCGGCATAGTCGTCGTCACGCATCATTAGACCATCATCACGAGTTCGACCAGAAATTTCGTATACTCCAGATGCGGTGTAGCTCCTCATATCCTCATATCCCCCTACCTCCACCAATGCTACCACCGTATAGAAATCGTGAGCACGATTAGTACATATGATTCTTACTGGCTCGCCATTTATCGTACACACCGCCGCACCTGCTTTGGCGGCCGCTAAGTCAAATTCTCTCATAATTATTTCAGTTTTTTGATGTTTTGCGAAAATCTCGCTATTTTTTCAAAACGGAGCGTCGCAATCTTTGCACGCCCCTCTGTATCTGAATAATTCATAGAGGCGTCCAAATAGCCACACCTCCAAATATCTATGGCCCGCGGTGTGCTCGTGACACCAGCATTTCCCCATGCATATCTTAAATATCTTCATACTCATTGCTATTTTACTAATTCGAAAAGTGTTTTATCCTTTGCTATCGTCCCGATTTTCACCCGTTCCGCCTCTTCTTTAGTGTCGAACTTTAATACCATTCCTTCGCGTATTGGGCATCCATTATCCCGCCAAAGTACATAAACCATAAGACACCACTTGCCATCCCAAAACGTGGGCGGCCCGTATATCTCAGCCACGTAAGCATATATTTTACGGGTGACTATTTGACAGATCAAATCGCTCATTTCACCAATTCAAATTCGTAAGCCACCACAAAAAATGCCTTCTGCATGGTTATTCAGTTTTAAGTAATTCCGGGTTGTCATGGATATTTCCAATGCTCCACATCTGATAAAAATCGTCAAAGCAGTCGGCGATTTGGAAAAAATCAATATCTGCGAAGTTGACAACGAATGCACCGTCCCGCCATTCAACGACTCCGATGCTTTCAAATTCGTCGGTAAGAATATCTCCCTCGTAAATCTCCTTACCGTTCTTGTCTTTCAGCCCCGTGAACTGGCCCACGGTGGCGGGATCAACTTCATAATCTAATAAAACCTTACAAAGTGGATCGCTCCCCGATGCTGTACCCGGTATAATTGCGCATTTGCAAGGGGTATGACATTTCTGTCCAAATTGGACTAAATCTCCATACTCCCACGCCCCATTGTCGAGGCGTCTGCCCCTGTATTTAATTTCTCGCATAACTATTCTTGTTTTAGGTTATTAAGTCTGTCGATCTCGACCTTCAAATTCATCTCTGCACTGCGCACATCCCGTTGCAATTCCTCCAGCCGGGCTATTTGCTCCTCGTCTATCCGCGGGCATCCCCGCAGCCAGCTGTCGTAATTCGGGGTGTTCAGTTTGCCGTCACAAATCCCTCCGACACGCATACAGTAGTCGTAGTACCTGATGTATTCCTCCTCCGGAGCGTCCCGGTCGATGTCCGTCAGCATATCGGCCATGCTCACGAATAGATCGCCTACCTCTGCAATTCCGCCGGGGTCGTTACCTACCCACGCATCCGGCTCATAATCGTAGCCGTGCTTTTCGCAGAAAGCAGCCAGATAGGCGTTGCAGGCCGCATTGTAATTCAGTCTCAGCTCTTCGCGTGTAAGTTTCATTTTGTGGATAATTTGTTAATTCTGTCGATCTCGGCGGCGATCATGGCGCCGGCCTCAGCTAAACACCGGATGGCATGATCGTACCTTTCGTCTGTAAAGTGTTCATAAGCCCACCCCATAATACTTCGAATCGAAGGAATACTTGAATCAGCACCTTCCCATGTACATATATCGGCTCGCTTATCGGCGATCATCTCAATTCCTGTTTTCATGGGATTCTATTTCTTTTTTGAGTTCCTCGATTGATTTTCTGAACCGCTCGTGTATTTCCACGGCGCGATACATAAGCCAAACAGTAACGATTCCGAGGATTGAAAGCAACGCCCACGCTATAATTTCATTCTTCATTTCTTTTTGCTTTCTTTGAGTTTCACCGCAAGCCGGGTGCATTCTTGGATGAATTCCTCGAAATCATCAGGTGATAGCCATACATCAGAATCGCCCATCTCCAACCTAATAGTCTTTTTATAGATAATTTCTACTGATATTTCGTTATCATCAAAACTATCTTTGAATGTTACTTTTGTTTTCATTTTCTCTTCTGTTTTAGCTCCGCAACGCGGAGATTCATGTATATCCTCGCAGCCTCTTCTTTAAGATCATCGGGGGACATTGCAAAATGCCATAGATGCGCATATTCATCCGAACTATACCCATAGCTCATGCCAACAACCGTCCCATCCATATCCTTACGAACTGAATAGATATTTATCTGACAACGCCCCTCCCGCCTCAGTCGGCGCAGTAGTTTTACACGCATAGGTCAGCAAATTCTTGAAATGTTATTGTGCCGTTCTTTTGTATATGCTCGACTATCTCGCGCGCACTGGCGACCAAAGTAGGAGCATCGCTTACTACTATACATAACCCATCCCCCGGAAAATACTCACAATTAAATTCGTCACTCCAGCTCACTTTTGACTTAACCCAATCGGCCAACGTATTGCATTCGATACGGTATTGATTGTAAAGCCTTTCAGCGTTGTTTATCATTGTTTTAGGTCTCTCACTCATACGGATTCTGTTTTAAATCGTGAACGCTGACGGCCAGCCCGGCGTCGATCAGACCGCGGTGGTCGAAATGCAGGCGGTGGAGAAGGTCGAAAAGATCACGTTGCTTAGGGGAAAACCCAGGAAACCCAGCCTGATCGCAGACTATAAAGGAGCCATCGACCTGCTCGAATCCATAGAAAATGCCGTTACAAGAACACTGATAAACTTCTCCTGAATATATGGGATACCCCCAATCTCCTGCACCCCTGTAGGCGACTTTTGCCATAGTCACAATTGGCACAAACGGCTTTCCCTCGTTATAGCCCTGCTCGGTGATCTCCTCGCACAGGTCGGACATCGGCCGGAGGACGGGCAGTATATCGTCAAGGTAGTCGTATCGCAGACAATCCCCATCGTCAGTAGTTAATCCAATATCTCCATCCATGCAAGGGTCTGCATTGCCAAGTTGGCATAGCACCCAAATATCCTGATCTCTGTCTTGAACTTTCAGGTCATATGGCAGATACCCCGCAATGTCGGCCAGTGTGAGTTCTCGTTTCATCGTATGATTTCTATTATTTTAAGTCGTTCATCAATCTCCGGTAACTGATAATCTATCGCATCACCATCCACCATAATATCGTAGTCCTGGGCTCCCTGCTCGACCGCCCAGTCGTACAGTTCTTTCGGTGTCATGGCTCGTCATTATATTTAATTTCCACGCAGTCGATCTGCTCCCGCGTGATAGCGATTCGGTGCTTATCCTGAAAGGCCGATATCCTTTTACATACCCTCTTAGATTCGGCCGAGGACAGCATATCGTGACAGTATAGATAGCCTCGGCAAATCCACATGATTGCCAATTCCTCTCGCCTTTCGGCCGCTGTTTTCTCTGTTTCCATATCTCCGTCTTATTCATGAATCTCCCGCCAGCCGATGATATTCGCATCTGGAATCATATAATTTGTACGGCTTACATTCCAAAAACGGTGACCCAGCTCATCTAAATCCATGTTGCAAACCGACACCTTTCCTTTATCCGTTTTGACTTCAACATCTCTATGTTCTTCCGGCAGCTCCTCTTTCGGGTTGCGCCAGCGCGTCAGTTCCTCGTGCTCGGATTTTCCGAACTGGATAAGCCATTCAAGGGCAGAGAAGGTAGGAATACAGCATCCCACACACCCCCGGTCGCAATTCTTTCGATCTCCGCAATCTACGCAGATGTTATTTTCGCAAAATGCTTTTGCTCTTTCCTCAATGGTTTTCATTTCTTGGTCAGTTTTTGGATGAAATTCTTTCGGTGGTATTCATAATCCGGTTCGAACTCTTCGTCCTCGCCGTTCTCGAACCACATATCGTCGAATGCGCCGATCGCTCTTTTCCGCATCCGCTCCTCGGCCTCCTGCTCGGCGAGTTCAACGGCTCGGCGAGCGTAATGAATGCCAATAACAGCCCATCCGCAACCGTCCTTATCTACCAAATTCGCAGCATCCATCTCATTGTCATTGATGTATGCCTCTGCTTTTTCGCTTTTCATGGTTGGTTATCTTTTGTGTTTCACTTTCCGATTCGGTATGCAGGAAATCCAGCCCCAAAAGGGTATGCGCCGCTTCAAGTAGTCCGGATCATCCTCGTTGTTGTATGCCTCGGTCTCGAAGCAGGTGTAGTAGTATGCGCCCGGATAAGGCGGGATAATCACTTCGATCAGCCACGAAATGCCGTAGCAAATCCATCCGGCGAAGAGAATGCCGACCGCCGTAAGCACCCAGCCCCACCAAGCGAACGAGTAGTCGATGGCTACGGGCAGGAGGATTGCCGCGAACAGCACGGCCAGTTCGATCTGCTGGACGCAGTGGATTCCTTCATGGCGGCGCGTAGTCTCGTCCATGCTCCACGCCATCGGCTTCCGGGTAAAAGACCACAAAAGCCATGTTACCCAGTTAAACCCCTTGAACGGGATCAACTTGTTGTGAACTTCGATAGGTAGTTTCATCACAGGTTCAATTCATAGCCGTTAGACACTATCCACTCAATACGGTTGCACAGAAGTTCTATCAGGTTATCGCCCATTTCATCCCCAATATTATCGGCTTCTAATGGGGTAAGTACGGGGGTATAACAGAATCTCCATCCACCGCCAACCACTGCTTCCAGTGTCAGTTCGTAAGTGTTGTGGGCGTCCTGAATCACATCCGGCAACACCTTTTCCAGCAGGTCGGCGACCGTGAAGGCAGGGACAACATCTTCTCGTATTTTTTCTTTTGGCGGGTAACCGTTCCGTTGGTAAGGCTGAGCATACAATTTAGGCACGCCCTGAGTGAAATGACTTTGATATATCATGCTCGCCTTCTCCGCGGGCACTCCCAGATCGATCAGCCGCTTCGACTGCTCGATGCTCGTTACTTGGTCTGTCATAATTTTTGCTGTTTTATTTCGTTTTGTTTGTGACTATGAAAACCGATTCTTTGCGAATTGGCAATTACGTTCTTCACGCCGGGAAAGTAATTGCCGTGACAAGCGTATTCCCCAAGGGGATCAACGCCCATACCGACCGGATCACCGGCAAGGTGTCGTACATCCTCGCCGACCGGATCGAACCGATACCCCTGTCCACCGACATGCTCCAGCGGCTCGGCATGCGCCGTAATGCAGTGCGGTGGGTCAAATACGGCGTCGATAACCTTTATGTCGACCGAGCCGTGGATAAGTTCTAAATATCCATCGGCAGGCTTGGCGAGCGGGTATGTCAGGTGCGGTACGTTCATCAGCTTCAAAATATACTCTCCGACGGCTGGGACGTGGAACTTATACTGCGGAGGTAACCATCTATTCGCATAATCCGTAATAATTCATGCAGCTGTCCTTGCCTCCCGAAAAGGTGACTATGACTTTCATTTTATCATTCGTTAAAGGTTAACTGAGGAGACTGGGGCTTTCAAGCACCACAGATGCAGCCCATTCACACGCTCAAGAGTGAAATTATCTTCAAGAGAGCCACCCAAACGACGGAATCGAATGTAGGCCATTGCTTCATCCCGTGTATAATACTTTTTCCCAGATTGCACACTTGGCGGCTGGTCATCTTTAAGCGCCTTGTCGAGTTTTGCGTAACTGACAAAAGCCGTATAGGCATTCGTGTGTTTGAGGTATGCCTGCTTGCTTTGCATGGTAGCTATCAATCGGCGAATATCTTTCACGTTGTAGTCCTGCAACAGCCACACGGCCTGTGCTGCAGTTATGGGCTCGGGCATCGAAGCAATACATGGCGCGTTCGTGGCGATCCATTCTATGAGTTCCACGGCCTCCGTCTCTTTTCCCCCTACAACCCCCTTTTTAGTATCTACCAGTGTGTGTGTATATTCTTCTATTCTTTCTTTCTTATATTCTTTAGTTGTGGTTATTTGTTGGTTATCTGTTGGTTGTTTGCTGGTTGTTTGTTGGTTATCTGTTGGTTGACAACCATTATCAAAACCATCCTGTGCTTGTTGGTATAAGTCATAATTACAGACAGTTATGATAGTATATTTGCGTGTTCCCGACTTGGTTATAAACCCGCAATTATCCAGCTTGTCTATTGCGGTGCGTATTTGCATCTCCGAAAGTCCTGTCTCTTCGGACAGCTGTCCTCTGCTGGTTACCAATTGTCCGCGGTCAATGATTAAACCCTTCCACTTCTTGGCCCGGTAATTTGCCTTCAAAATGAAATGCAATGCCAGCCGTACGCAGTTCGTATCCGGATACCACTCCCAATCGAGGAAGCTGCGGTACATCTTAATCCAACTGTTATTTGAAGTGTTACACATTGCGAATTAATCGTTTGTAATAATTGATCTTATCGGACATCTCCGACCTCGACATTTTGAATACGCTGTGCTTACTGCGTTCAAGTTCTTCAACGACTGCAAGTCCGTATTTTCGGATCAGTACTTGGCGGTAAACTCCAATGCGACCAGCAGAATGCCTGTTGCAAACCCTGCATTGGGCGTGACAATTCCTTTCGTCCCATCTCGTAGACCTGTGAGCTCGGTCTATATAGTGCCCGCAATCGCATGTTTCAGGCGCTATGAGCGCCCCGCAGGTGATGCAGAAACCTCGCCCACCCGGACAGTCTCGATGACGTATAAAAAGGCTGAAAACACGGTCGTATTCCCGTTCTAAATCTGTCATGCGTTATAGCCTATTTGGCGCATCTGCTCCTTCTCGAAACTCAGTTGCGTACGTAGTATGTCTACTTGATGGACACACGTGCGGTTGATCCTGTCGAGCATGTTAACGACCTTGTTCTCTTCGGCACAGGACGCCCGAAGTATTTCTTTTTGGATACTCGGCGCCAGAGGTATCAGGTCTTTCAGCCGGGAGGCTTTCAGCATCGCCAACTCCTGTTCGTATTTCGCCTTCGACAGGAGATAGCCGCTACGCGCCATACGCACACTCAGTTCTGACATGCGCTGTGAAATTGCCTGCGGTTCAGTAGGCGGTTCTGCTTCAATGAAGAGCTGCATTTCCTCGATCTCTTTAAGTTCAGATGTATCCATGGCTTAGAAGGGAAGATCGTCGGGGGCAGATTGCATTTGGGAGGTAGTAGAAGTGCATGAAGCCTGGGATTCCCTGCGCCCCAAAATCCTGACCGTATCGGCCATGATCTCCGTGATGTATCGTTTGATGCTATCTCGGTCGGTATAGTCGCGGGTTCGCAACCGACCTTCGACGTAAATCTGCGCCCCCTTCTTCACGTATTTATCCACGATATCCGCGGTATTGCGCCACGCCACCACATGATGCCACTCCGTTATCTCCTTTACGGTTTTTGTTTGCCTGTCGGTGTAACGGTCGGTCGTCGCCACACTCAGGCTGGCAACCTTGGCGCCCCCGTCCAATACACGAACTTCGGGATCAGAACCTACATTCCCGATGATGATGACCTTGTTTACCATATTTTCGTTGTTGTTTTTTGGCGAATATTTTTAACCTGCGGATGGCATCCCACTCGCGCGTGGATTGTTCAGGGAGCGGACGAAGCATATCAATCGCCCGAATCACCCTGCGCATATCGGAATTGGATACATTCATTGCAGTGGTTTTTTAAAAGTAGTCTTGATAATAGTCTTGCTCGACCTGGCGGGCGGGAACAACACTTCCCCCGTCTCCGGATCCGCCAAGCCCGATGCAGGCATACTGCGCAGCATCATCTCCCGCTCTTTGATGTCCACTTTTAAAGCTTCAAGCGTTTCATACATATCTCGCAGTTTACTGTCGCCGCACATAGAATAGTCGTATTTTACGCCCGATTCGGCCTCCTCCAGCCGGCAGTCCCCGAACTGGTGCGATTTGCCATATTTAGACAGTTCGCGGAGTGTGATATCACGCACCTGCGTATCGTCCTTGAATTGCTTGATCGCATTCTCCATGCGGCTGATCTGGATATGCGCCTCGATAGGGCTGATGTCGCCATTTACGACGGCGCTGATGGCCCTGCCCGCGAGATCGGCAATGGATGCCGTATCTCCGAATAGTGTTATCTGCTGATTCATGCTTTATTTTCCCTCGTTAAATTGTAGTATTCGGTAACTTTGACATTGACTTTCGGAAGCATTTCTTGATCGACGATATACTTGGACTCCAAGAACCCGGCTAATGAGAATCGCTTATTGGCTCCTTTGGCGTTTTCCTTAGCCTTGATTATCTCTTCGAACAAGTCCAAAGTCAGCAATTCGTCAGTAAGCGTAGGCTTGGAAGCCGGGCCGACATCCTCATGCCGAGGCAGCCGGTCTATGTCATCTTCATCAGTGGCTATATGAAAGTATTTGAGAATGAAATAACGCTCCCCGTAGGTCATTGCCGAGCCTACACCTTTGTCCCAATCATTCTGACCGTTGGCGCTCCATTCGCATACATCCTTCTCTCCGGATTCCACGTCAATCCAAGTGAAACGCATCTTTACACTCGATAGGATTTCGGATTTAGGTCGCTGATCCCGGCCTACGGTATAATCCTGACGGATATTTGTGATGTCGAGAACCTCCGTTTTGAGGATCACACCGAGTGCGTCCATCTTGGGACGGACGATGCCAAGTACTTTCGAACCGCTGATGTACTTGTAATTATTTCCATCAGCATTCGGAAGCAATGCCCTGACGCTCCTCTGGATTTCCAGCAGTTTGCTATAGATTCCCATTGTTATAAATTGTTTCGTTTTGCGTAATTTTTCAACCGGGCTATATGCCCTGGCCATATCCGACCGTCAATATCGGTGACATTAATAACTTCGATGCTGTCTTCGCACCCGGTTTGCACCTCCTCGAAACATCCGGCGAAGACATCGTATCGGCGTTCATAAACAGGCATATAGTGATGCCTCGCCTGAATGTCGTAGATTTTGTATGCAACCGTATAGACCCGACCGTCTTCATCACCACGACGATCTTTCCTGATAGCCTCCCGGAAAGCATGGTATATCAGCTTCAGGTCTATGTCGACCAGCCTTGAGGCAACCTCCGAGAATTTATCCCGATCACCGTTGATGTGCTCGCTGGGAATGTCCTGGTACTCTTCCAGTGCAAGCACAGTGGTTGACGTGGGTATCGTGTAATATTGTGTGTCCATGTTAATCGAAGATTTTATCCAACAATTCGCCTATTTCTTTTTTGCGGTGCTGGTTCGACAGCACCCAGCGAAACACGACGGAAATCGGAACCGCCAACATCAGGAAGATGAATAACTCGGTCATATCACGTTCCTCCCTCTCATGCGATTGTACGATACGTAATTCCACAGGCTTATCCTGCATATGACACGTTGCCGGATTCTGTACTGCATGCGCCAAAATATGTCGGTGAGCAGCTGCTTATCGGTGCGTCTTACGCCGACAAGCTGAGTATCATTGTCCATGATTCATCGGTTTAATGTTTAGACTTGGAAGGGAATACCCGGCTTACGAGTATGGTGCCGACAACGACAGCATACGCGGGATAGAGCACGCGGAACTGAGCAAGGAAACAGCCTAAAGCATGCTCCTCGCACGTGGCGCGGATAACGTTGGTGTAATCGACTTTGTCCGAAGAGAACATCGGACGATTGGCTTTTAGATGACACCTGTAAAAGCAGGTGCGATGCGTTGCACGGGTACTTTTATTCCCCGTTTTGCAACTCGTGTTGTTCTTTGGCATTTGTTGAACACAAGTTTGGTTAATGTATGGTAAAAAAGAGGGCGTGCCCCCTATTCTCGCCAAAGAACCACAACTACGCAGAGTAGAAGTGCAACAGGAACACGCCCAAAAGAGCTTCGTATGTACTTGTTAGCTACGCAATGCAGTTCTTTGGCAAGGGCAAATATACGAATTCATTTCGAATCTGCAAAATATTATTTGACATTTGCAAACTTCCTATTATAAAAAGCCACTATTTCTTTTGCCAGCGTTGTACATTCTCGGATAATAGCCCTATCTTCGTCAGTAAATGCAGTGATGACAATATCACATGGATATGTTTCATCTATTATCTGAAGAAGAGCAAGCGCATAAAGTTCTTGATTGTCGAATTTAACGGTAGAGTTTGCTATATCTGCCCTTGACCATCCGGCGAGAGCTGGGCAGTTCCCACGCAAATAGTCATGATGGTAAGTGAAAGGCACTCGGACTTCACTATGCGGAAATTTCTTTATTACCGACTTTATTTGTTTGGTTGTCATTTCGAATCTGCAAAAATAATGACTCTTTTTTCTTCTGGTATAAGATTGATTATTTCATCTAATGTAGGAGCTGGTTTATCACCTCTGTACTCCTTTCTGAGTTCATCAGCAAATGCAAATTCATGCGTAAACACCGGACGTTTTAAAACTTTTTCAAGCGCTTCGTGAAACACAGGGAAGGGCATACATAGTTGTTTTTGAAACAACTGGAAATCTACTATTTGATTTGGAGTCCAGTTTTCATATTCTTTACTATCGGCAAACCTAATCGCCTGTTCTTGTGTTAGCTGTTTCATGTTTTTAAATATTTATGATTATTACAACAATTCCGGGTTGTCGTGGATGTTGCCGATAAACCACATTTGGTACGACTCGTCGAAACAATCCGCTATTTGGAAAATGTCTACATCTCCGAAGTTGACTACAAATCCAGCATTCCACCAATCTACTGTGCCAATACTTTCGTATTTGTCGGTCAAAATATCCCCCTCGTAAATCTCCCGGTCGTTCTTGTCTTTCAGCCCCGTGTACTGGCCGACGGTGTCGGGATCGACCTCTACGCCTCCATAGTTGCAGAAAATATGCGGTTTGCCTCCGTCTATGAAAATAATACCTCCATAAACCCACTCCCCATTATCTACACGCTTGCCTCGGAATTTAATCTCTCGCATAGTTTTTCAGTATTTATTACCTTAAATTAAGCGCCATCCTCCGCGACCTCTCGGCATTCTTGAGGTAGCGTGTTTTATACTTCTCATTGGCCTTGTCGGGTGTAACCCAAAGCACCGTGTTGTTGTCGAGCCGTAAAGGAACCAGTCCTTTGTCTTTGAGCTCTTGAAGATATTTATTCATGGTCGTTTGATTGTATCCAAAAGAAGCGGGGGCTTCTGACTGCCCCCGCGGTGGCGGCGTTACTGTGCTTCGCGCCGCCGATTTGCGTTCTTTACCTCCCGTTTCGTGGGCTTAGCCCGCCTCGGCCTTGCTACTGTTATTCACGCAGCCTCGGATTGTCGAGGGATATACCCTCTGTCAGCTTCCGTTGTGACAGACGCTCAAGCGCCCGATCAAACTCACAACATTAGGGTTAGAACCCCGTTGAGCTACCCGGATTCGAACCGGGAGTACCGCCTCCAAAGGGCGGTGTGTTAACCATTACACCATAGCTCAATAATATGCGTTCCCTTGTTCGGACATATCCTAAACACAGATAACTGGATGTAAAACAATCCGACAAAGACGGTCGTAAATATCAAGGACGAACCATTTGTCTGTTATTCCCGTCACCAAGGTACTTGCATGTAGTCTCAAACTGCTACTCCGAGGCCGACCACACCCCGATATACGAATATCAACACCCAATAGATAGGGTCTTAGGCTCCATCCATCGCTTCATGCCTCATACTTTAATCACAAAGGCAAGCATTCAATATTCATCAGCTCCCTATCACTTTCATGGCTGATACGGCTACAACATTCTGTTGCAGGCGTGTGGAGGGTGAGAGATTCGAACTCCCGAAGCGTCGCCGCTTGCCGGATTAGTAAACCGGAGCCTTAAACCACTCGGCCAACCCTCCATAAAATACCGCCGACATCTCCACTCGCCCACGCCACCGCGCAGGGCTTCGATCTCGGCGGCGCACCATCCGCGGGCTTCACAGCAGGCCAATGGCAAATACCAAACTTAAAATGCGATTTGCGGATTATTGGCAGGAATCCGCTACCTGTGGCATATAGTACTCGTTAAACTGTGTCGGCCGCCCGTCTTCCGTAACGGCCTTCTGTTTGTTCGAGCAAATGGAATATCCCATTTTCCGGAGCCGACTGATGATCCGGCGCTGCTCCGTTGTGTGGTACAGCCTCTCAGCCTTGCGAACAGTCAGCCTGCCGCCGGCCTTGAGATAGGTCAGAATTTTATTTTGAGGATCGTGTTTCATGGCCTTTGATGTATTTGCCGCTTTCCCCACGGGTACGGTCGAATTTCCTGAGCCTGCCTTCCAGTTCGTCGATGCGCTTGTACAGGGTATCACGTGCTTGAGTGAGCGCCAATACCTCGTGTTCCCGCTCGATAAGGCGTCCATCCGCTTCATTGCGCTCGCAAAGGCATGTAGCAAGCCGCACCTCCAGGTCTTCGATCCGGTTCTACATTTTCCACCTGGGCGTCAGGTCGAAGCATAGAAATCTCCTCTTCCTCAAAGTGTTCTTCTCCATAGTATAATTGTTTTAAGGTGTTGCAAATAAGCCCGCGCGCACTGTAACTTTAAACTCCATTTCAAAACTGCGCCACCGAAAAGCGCACGCGGGCAAGATGCAGACCTCACGCCTAAAATGAAATAACCCACTGCTGAAAGAACGGTGCGCAAGGTCTGCCATAGAGCCTGGATAGGCGGTCAAGCCACACCAGGCGTAATAATCAATACGGCTCTCCGGATTACTCCGGGTCATCGCTCGTTCATTGGTATTTATCTGTTGCCAGCCCTTCTGCGCCAAGTCGCTCGCCGGGTTTTACATCCGCTCGGATGGTTCTCGTGTATCAATGTGTCAAAGAACACAGAAATTGCTTTTGCCTTGCGGCGGGGTTAGTGCCAGCAATCAAACCCCTCACCTATGCGGTGGCTATCTTGGAGGTGCGGCAGGATTCGAACCTGCAACCTGCGCCCGGAAATGCGAGGTCTTTCAACCTCTGTGCTTCTATTTCGCATCCCTGCACCGCTCTACCTTTGAGCTACACACCTCGTGGTGTTATTTGTCCTTTACCTTCTCAACCTTCCACGTCTTGTGCATGGTAGCGATCAGGTCTATATACCCTTTGTATTCCTCTATCTGCTCGGGACTATAGCCTTCGGCCTCGCCAATTTTTCGGAAATGCTTCTGCCATTCGGAAATGGTGTAGCGTTTGCAGCCTATTTGAATAACATCCTCACCCCAATAGGATACTGTATGACGAGATGCGCTGATAAATAGCGATTTCGGAACATCGCACT
>ULYF01012336.1_pt1 | contig 13823 bp, 7 predicted proteins | sample 1961941 | NCBI WGS metagenome assembly ULYF01 (sample SAMEA4835857, study PRJEB28245) | human gut metagenome | biome: gut microbiome; material: fecal sample | place: Denmark | collected 2008 | reverse complement strand
CCCATTATGAATCTCTTGAATCAGTTTTCTCACGTTTTTATCCTTCTTTCTATCGTTTGTTTAGCTGACAAGCTGCCAGCCTTCCAGCCAGCGCAGTCCATCTCTTGCCATCTGCTCATAGATCGGCTGTCCGGAAAGTACCGGATAAAAAACTAAGAACAGGAAAAAGGCAACTGCCAGATAAACCATACACCATTTGAACCATTTTTTGTCCGCATCCACAAGTTTTACCATACCGTACACAATCATCATGGCGACAAATGGCACACTTGGAAAATAGTGATAGGCAAATGTACAGCGCGGCACTAAAATCCACGGTAATAATTGAACCGCATAGGCAAATACCATAAACAAGGCTTTTTTATCTCCCCTTGTCACAAGCTGGTAAGCAATATACAAAGCCGACGCCACGCCAAGCACAATAAGGAACGGTCCATATAACTTCCATGAATCACCGCCTCCATTACTTGAAGACTGTTTCACAAACACACTCCACAAAGCAAGGAACACAAAGAATTCACAGCCGATACTCTGAAGCCATTGCGACGTTTTGCTTCCAAGTCTGTTCGAACGCCTTCTTCCAAATGGCAGAAGAATCAATATCAATGCTGGGATTCCTGCCCACCATACAAGCGGGTTACCAAAGGCACTGATACCCTCTTTCATACCATCCCGCAAAGTCTGACAGTAATAGTACATCGGTCGTATCATCGTCGGCCACTCATACCAGCTTGACTGCCATGGATGGGTAGCCTCCAGTTTGCTGTGGTATTCATACATAGCATGCTGATTATTCAACATTTTTCCGACCGTCTCAGCCACAGGATTTCCACTGTGGTCGCGAAGTGTATCCACAAGACCGGAAGCAAATGTATTTTCCCATTTAAATCCTTCGTAATTCTCATCTGTCACTTCGTAGAAGCGCTCGGTGTTATCTTTTGCGCTGTCCTCAAATGGAACATAGGAAGCAACATAAATCGTTCCTGCTACAAACACAAAGAAAATCACACAGAAACCAAGTGTTAAAAGAAGTTTCTTCTTAAATACTTCAATGATATGTTTATGCGCAATTCCTTCGGTTTCACCCGTCGGATTTTTCTTCGCCAGATGGTACTCAAAAATACGCCAGCCCATAATGGCAAAGAAGAACACGGCAAGACCGGCAGACGCATATACTGCCGTCCATTTCGATGCACAGCCAAGTCCCATCATCACTGCACTTAAGCCAAGCGGGATAAAGGTCTTCCACAATTTTGTATCATAAAAACTTGTCTGGCTGTACTGATACATAAAGTAGAACATTGCTATAATAAAGAATGTTCCGTACACATCAATCGTAGCAATTCTTGTCTGCGTAAAATGCATAAAATCAAATGTAAACAAAAATGTCAATGCACCGGCCGCCCACGTGCGGTTTTTGAACAAACGCCTGCCAAAGAAGTACATAAACGGAATCATCCCGATTCCAAACAGCACACCGATAATTCGCCAGCCAAACGGATTCATGCCAAACATGCGCACGCCAAGACTGATAAATACTTTACCAAGAGGCGGATGTGTCCACTCATAATTGCTCATTCCATGCGCAATTTCATAAGCCGTTCTCGCATGATAAATTTCATCAAAATAAGTGCCGCTCCTAAAGGTAATTGCCTTTCGGTATCCATCCTGTTCATCAAACAAGGAATCTCCGCCAATATGGTCACGGATTTTCACCGTATTTCCATTCGTATCCGTCAGTACCAGTTCATTCAAACTTGTATTATCCGAAAGTGTTGTCAAACGGATATAGCGGTACGAATCATTGGCAAAAGAATAAGTATCGGCATTTTGCTGATTTTCCTCCAAAAGTCTGCTAAAGCCATCAGCCTCACCACTGACTACCGTTCCCACTTTCTGATACTGTGGCTCCTCACCGTCATTTGCCGATTTTGCCACTTCCACTTCAAACCGCTGATTCGCTTTCTCCGTAGAGTAGCCGCGCAGCATACTAAAGTAACTATCTGCACCCAAATCTAAAGTCACGGTTTCTCCAGCTTTTTCAGCATTCCAGACAGTCTCCGGCAAATCACTCTGCGGCTCAAAACAATCCTGCTCATCAAACAGATTTTTATATTCAGAAGCATTGACCGGTTTCATCCAGTTTCCGTCTTTGTCAAGAATCACTAATTCATTCAGCATAAAGGTATCAGAAAGCTGTTCTTCATCAACACTTAGGCGGATATAACGATAATCTTTTGCCAGATTATAATCATCCGCGCCCTCTTCCTGAGATTCTTTGTCCCAAGTCTTTAATGCATCCCAGCAGAACACACTTGTTGCTTTGACCGTGCCGACCAAATCATAGTTTTTCCCATCCTCTGACATTTCAAGTGTCATCATACGGTCTTCCTTCGCTCCAAGGAACGTATAAATCATTCCGATATCTTTTGCTTTACCAAGGTCTAATACAATCTGGGAATTGCCATTTTCCGGCTGCCAGTAAGTCTCCGGTGCCTTGGTATCACCCAAGTCATGAAAAGCAAATACACTGTATAATACAAGGATTCCAAACAGTACAATATAATCCCACTTTGTAAATTTAGGCATTTTTCTTGTCGCATGAATATGCTGTTTATAAACTTCTTCCGGCTCTTTCTCTTTTGCCTTCAGATTTTTCACAAGATACGGAAGCGTCTGCTTTTTCTTCTTTCCTCCTGCTGTCTCCTTTAAATCCTCCATAACCGAAACAGAAAAAGAAGCATAAATCAAATAAGCAAACATTAAAATTGTAAGGACTGCCGTAATTCCAATTAACGGTCCGTTTGGTGCCGTATTTTCGTTTTCCTCGACATACGCCCACAAAACATGACCTACATTCAAAAAGTGAATAGCCGAAAATCCCACATAAGTAAAGAATAACTGTTTGGTCGGCTTCACCAAAAAGGCAGCCAACATAAGTACAATTGCCGGGAATAAATATCTCTCATGCATACGCACTGAGAATAAAAACATATTGGCAAGAAGTACCGCCATGCTTGTAAAATAGCGGGAATTATCATCTTTTAAGCGGAAGAAAATCACGGCACTCAGTGCAACGGATACTAAAATTGCGAGTGTTCCCCACGAGCTTGCTGACACACCTAAAAATGAATTTGCCTGCGGCTGCCAGTTCTGTCCTAACAACGCCCAGAAATTGTATGCATTAATCGTCGCATACGGATACGAGCCCAACGTATTCACATACTGGCTGAACACTTTGTCCACACCAAACGGAAGGGTAAATACAACCATTGCCACAAGAGCTAAAACGCCGCCTACTAAATCCCGAAACATTTTTTCTTTTGAAAAATCTTTTAAGAAAACCTGTTCAATAATTGTCCAAATCAAAAGCGGAGCAAACATAATCATCTGCGGTTTGATAAGAACTCCGGCAACAAAAGCAAAATACGCAAAAATACGCTTTTCTTCCATGCACAGATAGCAGACAAGCAACAGGAAAAAGGTAAATACACCATCCACCTGTCCCCATGCCGAAGAATCCAGAACAACGACCGGACTGAGCACGTATGTCGCTGACAAAATAAGAGAAGAACCTTCAGAAAATTTTCTCTTTGCTATCTTATAAAGCAATGCCCCTGCACCAAGATCAAACAAAATCGGAATCAGTTTAATAACACATCTTCCGGCTCCCGTTGCAACATCCAGATTAAAGATGCTGCGCAGAGCCCCAATGCCCCACAGCATTGCCATATATCCAGGCGGATAATCCGTAAAAGAATCCGAATGATAGAAATTCCAGAATCCATCTTTAAAAATCATATCCGACCACGCACTAAAGCAGGTCATATCCGTTCCATGTCCTTCATACGCTGCCGCAAAAATCAGTTTTACAAGCAGCGCTGCCGCTAATACAAGCAGTAGATTAGTCCATGACTTTTTGCTGTCTTTGCGGTAAATCCGAATTCCTTCTACTTCATAGCGGAATTTTTCAAAATACAAAACAGCAAAAACTGCCACGGTTAAAACCGCTACTAACACTAACATTTGTACACTATTTGTCGCAATACCAAACAATTCCATTTTCCAATTCCTTCCTTCTTTTAATGATGCACATGCTCATGGGTAAATAAATGCTCTGAACAATACTCATAGTTTCCCTCACATTTGGAGCAGTAACGGAACTCTAACTGCGGAGAGTCCACATCTGTTCTGCCACAAATCACACAATGATGCCTTGGTACATTTTCCTGTGTGGGTGCTGCTTTTTTCTTATATTCCATCTTTCTCTTCTTCTGATGGTACGCCTGCTTTGGCGTAAGAGAACCACGTCCCATAAAATAGAAGATAAAAAAGTTTAATAAAAGAACCAAAATCACCGCTGCCGAATAATAATATCCACTCATCAGATAGCGGACAAACATATAGCCATCCATCAAAAGATATACAATACTCAGCCACTTTGCCTTAACCGGAATAATAAAATACACAAGGAACTGTGCATCCGGGAAAGCAAAGGCAAACGCTAAAAACATCGTCTGGTTCAAATCATCCATAATATTGGCGGAAAGCATATAATCCGTATAAGCAGTTGCAGCATTTGGCACTAACCCAAGTTGTAAAAACAGATAAAAAACAAATGTCATAATTACAACCAGTAAAAGTCCGCCAAAGTAAAACAAATTAAAGCGGAAAGTTCCCCACATGCGCTCCAGATTTGTTCCAATCGAATAATACACAAAAATCCAGATTGCAAACCACAATAAACTAACCATGCCGGTACCGCCAAACTGCCCGGATGGGCTTAACACAAAGGTGAAAATACGCCAAACCTGTCCATGCAGAATACTTGCAATATCCAAACTCAGATACGAATAATAAAACATCGGATTCACAAGACTAATCAGAATTCCGACAATATTAACTCCAATGACATACCGCATCAGATTCGGAATGCCAAATTTTCCAAACCGTGTTCTCTCCAATCGGTCTAATAAACTCATAATTCTTTTTTAACCTCCATTCAACAATCGTCTTTTCCCTATTAAAACAAATCTTTTTTGCGGAACAACAACGCCACAACGCCGGAAATAATAAGCGTTAATACAATAATGGTAAAAAATCCAAACGGCGAATGTCCAAGTGGAATATTATCAAAGTTCATTCCAAAGAAACTGGCAATCATCGTCGGGATTGATAAAACAATCGTAACCGTTGCCAAGAACTTCATTACAATATTTAAGTTATTGGATATAACAGACGCAAACGCATCCATCATTCCACTTAAAATTCCACTGTATATATTTGCCATTTCAATCGCCTGTTTATTCTCGATAATGACATCTTCCAATAAGTCCTCATCTTCCGGATATTTTTTAACGCGCTCCGTCCGCAGAAGTTTCTCTAAAACGACCTCATTTGAGCGCAGGGAAGTGGTAAAATAAACCAGACTTTTTTCCAGCTCCAAAAGTTCAATCAACTCACTGTTTTTCTGGGAAATATGCAGTTTTTCCTCAATCTGGTCACTTTTTCTGTCAATAATACGCAGATAACGCAGGTAGGAAGCAGCATTGCGATACAAAATCTGGAATACAAAACGAGTCTTTTTGAATGTGTAAAACTCGCGTACTCTACGGTTTACAAATGCTTTCAAAACCGGTGATTCTTCCAGACAAATCGTAATGATATGCTCCTTTGTCATGTAAATACCAAGAGGAATCGTGACATACCGGTCTTTCTCATCAAGCGAAGGAATGTCCACCAAAATCATATTGTATCCATCTTCCAACTCGATACGGGAACGCTCCTCATCATCTAAAGGTGCCCGTAAATCATCCAAATCAATCCCGGTTTCTTCCTCCAAAAAAGCCAATTCTTCCTCATTTGGGTGAATGGCTGATATCCAACAACCCTCTTCTATTTTATCAAGCACCACCATATCGTCTTCTATGGTTTTGTGAATGGAAATCATGCTTGTTCACCTTCCTTTCAAAGACAACGGCGATTCCCCGAAAGCAAGGCATCGCCGAGTCTGACCAATTCCTTTTCATTATAAAGGTTCTAATAACCTTTGTCAAACCTTCTTTGGCACTTCAAAAAGGACATCTGCCGCGATAATAATCTGCTCCGGATTATTCTTTTCAAAAAACTCAGCCATCGTCATACCACACTCATTCAATATCGCTCCAAGGCTTTTTGTTCCATCTGCACGATAGACACAAGACACCTCTTTTTCTTCCTCTGACTGTGCCGTTTGTTCCTCTTCGTATTCCTCATCGTCTGTCTCCTGTTCGGTTGTCTCCACATTTTCCTGCTGCATTCCCCGTCCTGCTATCGGTCCGCTTCCACAGGGCATCGGAATACAGATTTCCTGTCCCGGTCTTAAATTATACACATCCACATAAGGGTTTGCCCGCAGAATAAGTGCGAGCGGAACACGGTAGCGTCTGCTCAGCTGGTAAAGATTATCGCCGGAGCGAATGACATGTATCATTCCATTACAAAAGCGTTGATTCATTTTCAGATTCCTGCCTTTTTTTATTATCCTATTCAAAAGAATGCCATTTGTTCTTTCTAATTTTGTTGCAAAACCATTCTTTTTGTCGTATAATAAGGTTTCGATAATTAGATAACAAAAAATGATTTTAATAGGAAACTTTAGGAGGTACTTATGAAACGAGTAGGTATCGATATTGGTTCAACCACAGTAAAAATTGCTGTGCTGGATGATAACAATAACATACTGTTTTCTGCCTATGAGCGTCACTACGCAAATATTCAGGAAACCTTACGTGCAATTATGGAACGTGCTTACAACGAACTTGGTGACTGTGACATCGCACCGATGATTACCGGTTCCGGTGGTCTTTCCATTTCAAAGCACCTTGATATTCCATTTGTGCAGGAAGTTGTGAGCGTTGCTACTTCCTTAAAAAGTTATGCTCCTCAGACCGATGTCGCCATTGAACTTGGTGGTGAGGATGCAAAAATTATTTACTTTACCGATGGTATTGAGCAGCGAATGAACGGTATCTGCGCCGGTGGTACCGGTTCTTTTATCGATCAAATGGCTACCTTATTAAAAACAGACGCTGCCGGATTAAATACCTATGCAAAAGATTACCAGGCTTTATATCCGATTGCCGCACGATGCGGTGTATTTGCAAAGACTGATATTCAGCCTTTAATAAATGAGGGCGCATCGAAACCGGACCTTGCCGCTTCCATTTTCCAGGCTGTCGTAAACCAGACAATCAGTGGTCTTGCCTGCGGAAAACCGATTCGCGGTAACGTTGCTTTTCTCGGCGGTCCGCTGCACTTTTTAACAGAATTAAAACAGGCATTCATCCGCACTCTTAATTTAACCGGGGATGCCATTATTGCACCGGAAAATTCCCATCTTTTTGCTGCAAGCGGAGCAGCCATGAACTCGGAGGGAAAAGGTGCCACAACAATCGGTGCTTTGTTAAAGAAGCTTTCCGGCGAAATTAAAATTGAATTTGAAGTGACTCGTATGGAGCCTCTTTTCAAAGATGAAACTGATTACAATGAATTTATCGAAAAACATAACGTACACAGCGTAAAGAAGGGAGATATCTCCACTTACGAAGGAAATGTATTTCTTGGCGTAGATGCCGGTTCAACAACAACTAAAGTAGCTCTTGTCGGCGAAGACGGTTCCCTTCTGTACTCATTCTATGATAATAATAACGGAAGCCCACTGAAGACGACAATTAAAGCAATTAAGGAAATTTATGAACTGCTCCCGGAAAGTGCCACAATTGTGCGTTCCTGTTCAACCGGATACGGCGAGGCACTGATTAAATCCGCTTTGATGTTAGATGAAGGTGAAGTTGAAACCGTTTCCCATTATTACGCTGCTTCTTTCTTTGACCCGGATGTTGATTGTATTCTTGACATCGGCGGTCAGGATATGAAATGTATTAAAATCAAAAATCACTCCGTAGACCAGGTACAGTTAAACGAAGCCTGCTCTTCCGGCTGTGGTTCTTTTATCGAGACGTTTGCGCGCTCGTTAAATTATGAAGTAAAAGATTTTGCAAAACTGGCTCTATTTGCCGAAAATCCAATTGATTTGGGTTCCCGCTGTACCGTATTTATGAATTCTAAAGTAAAACAGGCACAAAAAGAAGGAGCTACGGTCGCAGATATTTCTGCCGGACTTGCTATTTCCGTTATTAAAAATGCCCTGTTAAAGGTAATTAAATTAACAGACCCGAAAGATCTCGGTAAAAACGTAGTTGTTCAGGGTGGTACTTTCTATAACGATGCGGTATTACGAAGTTTTGAGCGTGTTTCCGGATGTCAGGCAATTCGCCCTGACATTGCCGGTATCATGGGTGCTTTTGGTGCCGCACTGATTGCCCGTGAGCATTACGAAGAGGGAGAAACTTCTTCCATGCTCTCTTTACAGGACATTATCGAGTTAAAATTTGAAAGTTCCATGACAAGATGTAAGGGATGTACCAATCATTGTCTCCTTACAATAAACCGCTTTACCGGTGGCCGTCAGTTTGTGTCCGGTAACCGATGTGAACGTGGTCTTGGCAAAGAAAAGACAAACCGTGACATTCCAAACCTTTACGCCTATAAAAATAAGCGTCTTTTTGACCACTATAAACCATTATCTGCGGACAAAGCATATCGCGGCAAGGTCGGAATTCCACGCGTGTTAAATATGTATGAGAATTATCCATACTGGTTTACTTTCTTTACGGAACTTGGCTACGAAGTCGTTCTTTCACCGGCTTCCAACCGAAACATTTATTCACTTGGTATCGAATCGATTCCGAGCGAATCAGAATGTTATCCGGCAAAGTTAGCTCACGGACATATCTCATGGCTGTTAAACCAGGGCGTTTCGTACATTTTTTACCCTTGTGTTCCTTACGAGCGCAAAGAATTTGATGAAGCGGGCAACCACTACAACTGCCCAATTGTCACTTCTTATGGAGAAAATATCAAAAATAATGTAGAAGAATTGGCAGATGAATCGATTACCTACCAGAATCCATTCGTCTCCTTTGAAAGCGATAAAATTCTTGCCGATGAGTTAGTACGCTATCTCGGCAAAGAAAATAATATTGATGCCGGCGAGATTCGAAAAGCTGCCCACAAGGCATACGAAGAATTGCAAAAAACAAGAAATGATATCCGCTTAGAGGGCGAACGCGTATTAAAATGGATGGCAGATAACAACAAGCGTGGTATTGTGTTAGCCGGTCGTCCTTACCATATTGACCCGGAAATCAACCACGGTATTCCGGAATTGATTACATCTTACGATATTGCGGTATTATCTGAGGACAGCATTTCCCATTTAGGAAAAGTTGACCGGCCAACGATTGCGATGGATCAGTGGATGTATCATTCCAGACTTTATGCCGCTGCCAGTTTTGTACGCACCCAGAACAATCTGGATATGATTCAGCTTAACTCTTTTGGATGTGGACTTGACGCAGTAACAACCGACCAGGTCAATGATATTTTGACAAGTTCCAATAAAATATGTACGGTTCTTAAAATTGACGAGGTCAACAACTTAGGTGCCGCAAGAATTCGTATCCGTTCGCTTATTTCCGCTGTGAAAGACCGCGAACGCAAGGGAATTAAGTCATCTCCTCAAAATTCAGCCTATAAACGAGTTGAATTTACAAAAGAAATGCGTAAAAGTTACACGATTTTAGCACCACAAATGTCACCAATTCATTTTGACATTTTAATGCCGGCTCTTGCTGCCTGTGGTTATAATCTTGTCCAGCTTCCTACCGGCGTAGGCGAATTGGATTACGGCTTAAAATATGTAAATAATGATGCGTGCTACCCGTCTCTTCTTGTGGTCGGACAGTTTATGAAAGCGTTGTTATCCGGTGAGTACGATTTAAATAAAACTGCTTTAATCATTACTCAGACCGGTGGTGGATGCCGTGCAACGAACTATATCGGCTTTATCCGCCGTGCACTAAAAAAAGCAGGCATGGAACAGATTCCGGTTATCTCATTAAGTGCCGGCGTGGAAACAAACTCCGGCTTTGACATCAATTATCGATTGTTAAAAGCCGCTATTCACAGCTTAATCTACGGTGATTTGTTTATGCGTGTCGTATACCACACCCGCCCTTACGAGAAAGTACCGGGTTCCGTAAACGCTCTTCACGATAAATGGAAAAAAGTCTGTATTGAGGCTGTGAAAAAACCAAAGCAGTCGGAACTTAAGAAAAATATCAAACAAATCGTGAAGGAATTTGATGAAATAGAATTAGATGAAACAAAGAAAAAACCACGTGTTGGAATCGTTGGTGAGATTTTAGTTAAATATCTCCCTGCAGCCAACAATCATGTTGTCGAACTCTTGGAAGCTGAAGGTGCTGAAGCAGTCTGTCCGGATATGCTTGACTTCTTTATGTACAGTGCTTACGATAGTGAATTTAAGGCTGATCATCTTGGCTTTAAGAAAACCAGTAAGTGGCTTGGAAATGCTGCTATCTGGCTGTTAAATCAGTTCCGCAAGCCATACTGCAAAGCACTTGCTGAGAGCAAACGTTTTGAGGCACCACCCGAGATTCACGTACTGGCTAAATATGCAGAGCCTTTCGTATCTAACGGTAACCAGACCGGCGAAGGATGGTTTCTCACAGGTGAAATGATTGAATTGATTCACAGCAATGTACCAAACATCGTTTGTACTCAGCCATTTGGCTGTCTGCCAAACCATGTCGTTGGTAAAGGTGTTATCAAACAGATTCGAAAGGCATTCCCAGATGCCAACATTGTAGCCGTTGACTATGATCCCGGTGCCAGCGAAGTAAACCAGTTAAATCGTATCAAACTGATGTTAGCAACAGCGAATGAGAATTTAAACAAATAAAAAGAATCACAATTTAGGAGTCTGCCAAAAGGCAGGCTCCTCTTTATTTTGTAAGAAATAAGGAGTCTGCCTTAGCAAACTCCTTATTATATTTTGAATCATTTTGTAGATTCTTTTTCATTTACTTCTTAACTTAGTTCATTTTCTTTCTAAATACAATTACTCCGAAAATTGCTAATACAGACAATCCCATAACAATCATTGGGAACAAAAGATTTGTTGTATCTCCTGTCTCCGGTGCAGAATCAGATAATGGTACATCTTCGTCAAGCAAAGTAGTTGTTTTCTTACTTGTTGCTGATGCTTTTGGTGTATCCGGATCTGTCAGCTCTTTACTTGCTCTCGGTGTGTCTTCATCAAAATCAAACAAGTTTGGAGTAGCTGTTGCTGTCACTTCCGGTGTCGGTGTTGCATCATCACCCGGAGTAGCCGTTGGTGTTACCTCCGGTGTAGCCGTTGGTGTTACTTCCGGTGTGGCTGTCGGTGTAGCTGTTGGCGTTGCCGTTGGTGTTGCTGTCGGCGTTGCCGTTGGTGTTGCCGTTGGTGTCGGTGTCGCCGTTACTTTTGGTGTCGGTGTCGCCGTTACCTTCGGTGTCGGTGTTGCTGTCACTTTTGGTGTTGGTGTCGCCGTTACCTTCGGTGTTGGTGTTGCTGTCACTTTTGGTGTTGGTGTCGCCGTCACCTTCGGTGTTGGTGTTGCCGTTACTTTTGGTGTCGGTGTCGCTGTCACTTTTGGTGTTGGTGTCGCCGTTACCTTCGGTGTCGGTGTTGCTGTCACTTTTGGTGTTGGTGTCGCCGTTACCTTCGGTGTTGGTGTTGCTGTCACTTTTGGTGTCGGTGTCGCCGTTACTTTTGGTGTCGGTGTCGCCGTTACCTTCGGTGTCGGTGTTGCTGTCACTTTCGGTGTTGGTGTCGCTGTCACATTTGGCGTTGGTGTCACTTTCGGGACTTTCTTTGAAATCATATGCCATTCGCCAGAGTTGCTGACAACCGTATGACATACCAGCCATCCTTCGGATGAAGTTCTCAAATTAACAAAAGCTTTTGGTGCAATTACCGTAGCCCTCATACCATCTGAGTCCAAATTCAAATTCGCCACATAAGGCATATTCCATACAACAGACTCTGCCATTTCCTCATGTGTTTTACTTCCATTTTTGACAGTAACCTTATATTCCGGAATGCGAACAGTATCTTTCAATGATACATTAAATACTAAGGACTGATTTGCTCGCAATGTAACCTTAACACCACCATTCTGAATTTTCCCCGCAGTGATATTTTCAACCATAGCATCTGCATCCACATATACAATTTCTTCATCAATCCCTGTAATGTCTACATGATAATTGTTCATGTCCTTAACATCTTTTGGTGTTGTGTAATCTGCCTTTTTCACAACAGATTCTGCATAGTTTGAAACAGATGCAAGCATTGCTTTAACTTCATCTTTCACACTTTCCTTTACAACTACATAAGGCGTCCCACGGAATTTCGACTCTCCCACAACTTCCCCAATCCGAATTTCTCCGGAAGCATTTGCTTTGCTCTCGGAAATCGTGTTTCCATTCCAATGACCATTCCCCTGGTACTTACCTACGGCAAAGTTTGTCTCCATATCTGCTGTCTGATTCAGATAATTACAAACAATTCCGTACTCAATGCAATCTCCCAAAAAAGGCTGATTATTTGACGCAAATGAAATTCCGCCAATCACCCCGATTGCAATTGCGATTGAGGCAACAGCAACCGCTGTTTTTGCCCAAAAGCTTCGCTTCAATCTCCTCATCATATTCCTCCAGTCTTTTAATCTTTTTAGTTTGATTTGTTACAAGATTAGTATAATTTTATACTATCGCCAGTATAACATAAACCTATCACATATATCAAGAAGTTTTTTTCATTTTTTTACATTTTTTTAATAATATCAAAGTTTCAAATCAGAAAACACTAGAAAGGCAGTTTTGCTATGAAAACATTCACTGATATCCATATAAAATAAGCCATACTTCACTATATGAAATATGGCTCATCCAGTTGAGTCTTATTCAAAATTCATTTTCTATTTTTTCAGGAATCTCCCACTGAATTGGAGTTTCTCCATTCTTTAACAAAAAATCATTTGTCTGGCTAAAAGGTTTACTGCCAAAGAATCCTCGGTATGCCGACAAAGGGCTTGGATGAGGTGCTTTCAGCACAAGGTGTTTTGGATTTGTCAACATTTTCGCCTTTTCCTGTGCCGGCTTCCCCCATAAAATAAATACAATTGGTCTATCCTGTGTATTTATTTTAGCAATTGCCGCATCCGTAAACTCTTCCCAGCCGACACCACGGTGTGACATCGGCTTATGTGCCTGAACCGTAAGCACCGTATTCAAAAGTAGAACACCTTGTTTTGCCCACGAAGTCAGACAACCGTGGCTTGGAATTTTGCAGCCCAAATCATCGTGCGGTTCTTTGTAAATGTTTTCAAGAGACGGCGGAATTGCCACCTGTGGTTTCACCGAAAAACAAAGCCCATGCGCCTGTCCTTCATTATGGTAAGGGTCCTGTCCCAGAATCACAACCTTAACCTTCTCAAGCGGCGTGAGATGAAAGGCCGTAAAAATCTCATCTGCCTTTGGATATACAGTTGTCTCACTATATTGTTTCCGAACAAAAAAGAATAAATTTTTATAGTATTCTTTAGAAAATTCTTCGTGCAACGCACGCTCCCACTCACCTGTCAAAGCACTCATAACAACCTCCCTCTTTTTTATAACCGCACACTGATTCCCCGCTCTTGCAGGTATTTTTTCAATTCAACGATTTCAAGTTCTTTAAAGTGGAATAGTGAAGCTGCCAAAACCGCATCCGCTTTTCCTTCCGTAAGGGCATCATAAAAATGCTCTTTTGTTCCTGCACCGCCGGATGCAATAACCGGAATTGAAACATTTTCAGAAACCGTCCGTGTCAG
>ULYF01028054.1_pt1 | contig 13824 bp, 8 predicted proteins | sample 1961941 | NCBI WGS metagenome assembly ULYF01 (sample SAMEA4835857, study PRJEB28245) | human gut metagenome | biome: gut microbiome; material: fecal sample | place: Denmark | collected 2008 | reverse complement strand
AAAATAAATACATCAATTATGATCATATAGCTGCTGCAGGGAAGGAGCCCCTGAGTCGCCGGTTTTCATTTGGCTTGCAGTATTTATGGAATAGAAGATTACAAGGGAAGTTAGCCGATCTGAACGGTTTATTTATACCCTATCTCTATTGAGGCCATGAGACTTTTATGGTAGAATGATTTTGCGGTATCTGTCAAAACTAACACAGGCGCCGTATCGCAAGGACAAGCTATATTCAGGCAAATATCAATACTTTAGGAGAAATATATGACACCCACGTGGAAAAATCACTTGCTTCGTTTTCTTCAAGGGGCCCTCATAGGCACGGGAGCTATACTTCCCGGTATCAGTGGCGGCGTGCTGTGCGTCGCTTTTGGAATATATGAATCCATGATGGCTTTTTTATCCCATCCTCGCAGTTCCTTTAAATCTAATTATAAGATACTGCTGCCGGTAATAGCAGGCGGAGCAGTAGGATTCATCCTGCTGGCAAAAGTGGTGGAAAGCCTCTTAGCTGCTTCGGCAGTCTTAGCTATCTCACTGTTCTGCGGGCTCATCTGCGGAACCGTACCGGATCTCATGAAGAAATCGGCGGCGGCAGGAGCCGAAAAAGGCTGGTCATTTTTTATCATCGCACTGATCGCCTCTTTCACGTTCTTTCATATACTCGACAGCGGAATGGAAGGACATATATCGCCTAACTTCGGATGGTACATCTTCTGCGGCGTGATCTGGGGACTCAGCATGATAGTCCCGGGGCTCAGTTCTTCATCCATACTGCTGTTCATGGGCCTCTATCAGCCCATGGCCGAAGGTATTGGAAATATCGATTTCGGCGTCCTGATTCCCATGATGCTCGGTTTTATAGTAACGGTAGCTGTCTGCGCAAAGATCATGAACAGGCTTATCCAGCAGCATTACGGAGTACTATCAAAATTTATTTTAGGATTTGTGGTATCTTCTGTACTCATGATAGTACCCACCTCGTTTTCAGGCATACTGCAGCTGATCTTAGGTATACTGTGCTTCGCGATAGGTTTCATTCTCGCCCGCATGATGGATGTCCGCCGTCCCGAGGAGTGATACAGTACGTCTAACTTTTTTCTTTCAAATATGTTTCTATAGCATCTATCACTTTTTTCATCATCTTATAGACGCCCCAGCTTTTAAGCTTTGCGGCGCTTTTTTCTTTATATAATCTTACTTCTTCAGAACCGTCTTGGCATATGGATTTTCTGTTTCTCATTTCCTCAAGACTTTGGTCTGTAAGATCTTCAAAGATCATATCCTCAAGAGAAACTATACCCATATCTTCCGCTACATCAAGGGCGTCGCTGGCCTTGCGGCTGATACTCGAGACGTCAAGATCCTCCGTTATCTCTATTTCTATCGATAGCCTCTTAAGAAGTTCAAGAGGCGGATCCTTGGCTTCTCTGAGAGGCTTTACGAAATTCTCTAAAAGCGGCCGAGTATAACCGTAAAAAAATTCTTTTCCCTGAATCTCCGCTGCAATCTTTATCATCAGGGACCTCCATTCCATATTGGCATAGCAGCCATATTCCCATCGAAAGACATCTCTCTTCCCAGACGGATATCTCCTCACATAATACGGATCAGAAGTATTGATAATATCTATCAGCTCTTCTTCGCTTTCAAAAGAAATCCCCCTGCAGATACAGTAGAGCAGCAGACACGGATTGCTGACGGTCACCCACTTACCCCTCTTCGACAATATCCCTCTGAACAAGGCTTCCTGAGCCTGTTCATCGTCTCTTATATATTCACGGAAGGCCTCAGTATTTTTGAATCCTTTCTCAGAAAGCGCATCCTCAGGCTTGTAAAGCAGTTCCGCAGCGTAAGCCGCACAAAAAAGCATTATCTTAGTGATGATTCGGGCGTCTGCGCCGCTCATTCCCATAAACATCAGAAGCGCCAGCATGTCCATGTCAAGTCGTATTTCTTCGCCTTCTGCCGATTCTATCCCCTTTTTGAGATTTTCAACATCCGCGCTGCTTCCTATCATATGCTGCACGAACCAGGGCTCTCCGGTCTCTTCAGCCTTTATCAGCTTTTCTTCTATAGACTTTTCAAAGCCGGCAAGCGCTATATACTGCGCCACGTCTACATCTTCTTCGTCCATATCCCACTCGAACAAAGTTTTATAGCCCTCGTCCATGATAGCCCTGATATTCCTGTTCTCTTCCCGTTCTCGTCCATAATCGTTTCCGAACGGGCCTTCATGCCGATTTGACTCTTTCTCGTCGTAATATCTGCCACATATGAGCTTTATTTCATTCTTGTACGCATCCGTATAACGGAGCCCGTACTCTCTGAGTATAGCCGGCGTCTCATCTATGAGAAAATCCATCTTGTCGGGATAATCCTTTTCCAGATAATCAAGAGTGTCCAAGATGATTTTTTTAATGTTCTTTTTCATAAAGCTCCTGTATTCTTCGGAGCGCTTATCATAGGCCTCAGGATATATGTCCTCAAAGTACTTGAAATCCACCAGCTGGTCTGCAAACCGGCAATGTTTAAGATACAGATCTATGATCTCATCTCCGTCAAAGTGCATCCCCTGCTCCTCACACACTTTTACGAGACCGATGAATTCCGGCATTTCGATTATGGGGTCGAAGCATATATCATCTTGTTTGCTTTCAAAATGCGAGAAAAAATCTTCCACATATTTTTTTATAAAGTTCCACTGCCGATCTCCCCTGACGGGTTTTGCATGGAGCATCATGTGATACGCCCTTTCAGTCCAGCATTCCTGCCACAAGAAGAATCGTTCTCCCAGATATGGATCTCCCATATCCTCTAACTTCATAGGAAGCTTGTAGAACTCCTCTACACACCTGTCCGCCACCTGCCGTCTCAGCGCTTCATTGCGGCAGATCAAATTCAGAAGAGTCATGAGCTGATTGTAGAACACGGCAGAATCGCACACCTTAGGCACATACGTCTCCTGATTTGCAGCAATATAGTTTCTGACGAATTCTTCTATGGAAGGATTCTCAAAGTATATGCGTATGCCCTCCTCCTCTTCATCCCAATATGTGGTGATAAACGACTTTTCCAGCTCTGATACGGCCGCGCCGAAAGCTTTTGCCTCCTCCGCCCCGCCTTGAAGTCTTATATAATTGCCGTAAGTAAGCCTTATGTCCTCTAAAGAAATCGGAGTATAAGAGACGGCGATCATCATTATGATCATCCTGGCCTCGCGGGACAGCTCCGAGAAGATTTCTTTCCAGAAATTTTCCGGATAGTCCAGATAATAGATCAGCATCCTGGCATATTCTTTTGGAGGAATATCGTCGTTTCTCTCCTGCTTCAGGTATTTTTCGATCACACGAGGGCTGTATCCCGGATGTCTGATGATTTCCTGACAAGAATAAAATATGGACTGCACGTATTCGTATTCCAGATCGGAATTTTTAAGATGTGAAAAGAGGATTTTAGCTTTTTCCATAGCGCTCATATCCTTCAGCACACATTCCATCTTGAAATTTTCGATCACATCCCTCAGGCCGGGACTCATATCCATTTCCTGTCGGATTATATATTCTCTCGTAGTTATGATCAGCCGCTTATTTTCATTTTCTCTGACCCTAGTAATAAAATTCTCCAGCTTCTCAGCTTCTTTTCTCCTGCTGTCTCTGTGGAAAACGCTTCCCCAGAAATCATCGAGTATGAAGACCTGCTTTTTAGCAGTAATATCCCACCTGGCCTCGGCTTCCTCCAAAGTATCTGCCCATATGAATCCTTCAAAATCCTCGATGTCCAAAAAATCCAGGGCCAATATATAGGCTATAGTAGTCTTCCCCATACCTGCCTCGCCGGAGATCACGACAACGTGGGTCAGATCCAGTATCTCAAGAGCCCTGCCGTATGCGTCTGTCCGCACGAAGCTGGGGCTTATCTTGAGAGCCTTCTCATATGCGGACAGGCTTCTGTTCCTCGCCCCCTTTTCCCAGGCGGCAGACAGTATCCTCTCTGCAAGTTCTGCGTCCGGAAGCCAAAGTTTTACCATCTGTCTCTCTATATGAGAGAATTCGGGCTCTGCCAAAAGGCCGTTTATATAAGCGCCGTCCATCAGATCATCGCTTTTATTTATATATCCCTTAAAAAGAGCTGTTATCTTATCTGTCTGAGGCTTGGTCAGTATCAGTGAGACCGCCAGTATGTATCTGTCCGGATTAAGTTTTCTGACCTTGATAACTTCCTCTTTAAGTTTTTTATAAAGATCGCCGAAATTCTTATATCTCTTTGCCTGCACCACTACTTTCTCACATTCGTCGAACCATAAGCCGTCGGCGCCTTCGTCTCTGCCGCTCTTAAACGTATGGAGTCGTATATGGTCGCGGTGTTCTATCAACCGGCAGGCCTGATCCTGAAAATCGCCCCAGTCTAATCTTTCGTTAAAATCATATTTTCTCATCTCTTCTACATCCTTATGATCTTTCCGCTGTCCGTAAGATATAAATACGTTTCCTTAACTTTCTTTCCGGCCGCGGCCTCGAGGGCTCTGCCGTAAATTTCCATCTGTACTTGGTATCTGTGTCTCACTTCATCTTCGCTTCCCCGGCTGTTTCCGGTCTTATAATCTACGATGACAAGCCCATCCTCCTCTTCGAAAAAGCAGTCTATTATTCCACGTATTATAGCTCTGCCTCCATCCTTTTCCGTCATGAAGTTGAACCTCTTTTCTTTTTCTACGCGGCGGCTTTGGGCCATCCTTCTTCCAAGATCGGATGAGGCGAAATCAGTCAGTTTGTCTGCGTCTACTATCTCTGCTTCTCCCTCCGTTAAGAGTTCTGATTGAACCATGGATTTCACCAGCTTTTCTATATACGGCTTCCCCTCTCTATGTGCGGCTCCTATGTCCATATGCTCTAAGACGCAGTGATATATAGTTCCTCTTGCCATAGATCCTATGTCGCTTTCTCCCGTCATAAACTTAGGCTGACCCAGATTCTCTATAGCCCTGCGGCCATGACTGTTAAGCTCGCTTACAGAATATTTGGTTCGTATCTTCAAGTCTTTGGCGTGGGGATATTCAAATGTCATTCTCCTCTCTATCTCATCTGGAATATCGATGTTTCGGCTTTCATCCATGATCTTCAACATTCGGCTTATGCTGCGCCTTCTGCCTTGCGACAGGCCTGAAAGGAGTCTGTCGTTGATTATTTCAGCATCGCCCAGGGAGGCTATTATCTTGCCTGTCATGGAAAAATAACTGGCGTCTGAAGGCGCAGAGTTTTTTACCTGATCCAGCTCCTTTTGAGCGTTACCACATATACCCAGCAATATCAACCTGTCCATAGCTCTGGTAAGCGCCACGTATAATATGCGTTTTTCTTCGTCGGCCTCTTCCCTCCTGAACTTTTCTTTGATCATGTTCTGAAGCAGAGTCGTCCTGTACCAGCGCGCCTGTGGATCTATCAGAGGAAATCCTATCCCCAGGTCCTTGTGAAATACGGGAGATTTTCCGGCGGAAGTATAATTAAGCCTTCGGCAGAATCCCGCTAAAAGCACCATGGGAAACTCCAAGCCCTTGGACTTATGAACCGTCATTATGCGTATCAGATCGTCCTTTTCGCCCATCATCTTTACCTGCCCCATCGAAACTTTCTTCTCCTTTACGGCTTCTATATACCTGATAAATCCGTAAAGGGAGCCTCCCGGCGCTTGTCCGTATGCACCGGCTTTATCTGTCAGCGCCCGAAGGTTAGCCTGTCTCTGGCTGCCTGCGGGCATAGCTCCCATAGCGATATAAAATCCAGTGTCAAGCATCAGTTTCCATATGAGCTTGTCCAGCGGCATTATCTTGCTCAGATCCTGCCACCGGGCGATGGATGAGAGCGCCTCCCGGCACTTTTCGGCAAGGGCGTCGCCCGATCCTGCTTTGGCATAACTGGAGAAAGCTTCGTAGTAAGATCCATTCTTAAACTCTATGCGGATCTTCACCATCTCTTCTATGGAAAATCCCATCATCTCCGATCTCATGAGGGTTAAAAGATGTATATCCTGTTTCGGATTGTCTATGATCTGCAGCGCCGAAAGGAAAGTATTGATCTCCATGGTGTCAAAGAATCCATCGTTGTCGTCTATGTATGCCGGCAGATTATTCTCCGTCAATATTTTATAAAAAACATCGCCGTAATTCTTCACGCCTCTCATCAGTATGACTATATCTCTCTTCTCGAGAGGTCTTTCGCAGCCTTCCTTTCCATCGAATATCAAGGTCCCAAGCGAGTCCTGTATGATAGAGGCTGCGGCGTAGGCCTCTTTCTCCGCCTTCATTATATTCTTCAGTTCTTCGTCTATATCCGAATCGTCGTCCCAAGGTACCTGGGTCAGCATCAGCCTTGGTTTTGCCCGGCATCTCTCGCTTCCCGGCGCCCCCGCGTATAACTTCGCGTTTTGGTCGTAGCCCTCCATTATCTCCTCAAAGATATTATTTATGAAATCTATGACCGGCTCCTTGCTCCTGAAATTTTTATTCAGATCTATCTTAATCGAATTATTGCAGGTATCTCGACTGTATAAATCGTATTTTCGCTGAAATATCTCCGGTTCTGCCAGCCTGAACTTGTATATGCTCTGTTTGATATCGCCTACCATGAACAAGTTATCGGGTCTCTTTATGAGATCGATCAGCGCCTCCTGTATCACGTTGCTGTCCTGATATTCATCGATGAATATGTGTTTGAATCTGTCTCGGTAAAACCCTGCCGCCTCTTCATCTTTCAATATCTCATAGGCGTAATGTTCTATGTCTGCAAAATCGGCCAGATTCTTTTCGGCCTTCTTTCTGCGGTAGATGTTATCATAACGCAGAAGTATCTCCTCCATGTACAAGGCCGGCTCGTAGGTCTTTGCCATCTCTTCTCTCATCTGAGTGAGGTCTTTCGAAAAATACGACTCCCTGAGATTCTTTACTATCTTCTTCACAGCGTTTCTGTTGTCTGCCGCTGCCTCTTTAAGTGCGTCCGGCTGAGCGCTTTGAGCAAATATCTTGCTGCTCATGGCAGGAAGCTTGAATTCTGACAAAGCAAGTCTCATGTCTTCATATCCTGCTCTCATGTCCTGCTTGTCCCGGCTCTGCACCTCAGATCGGCCTGCCGCAGCCTGCAAGATCGAAAGTTCTTCTCTGTCTCTGGCGCAAAGCTCAGACAGAGAAGAAAGATCATTCTCAGCGGCTATTCTCTCGTTGGCATTTATGAGACTTGAGGCAGAGGCCAGTCTGTCGTCGACCATATGATAAAGAAATTCTGAAGTCTTTCCTCCGTCAAAGTCTGCCCCGTCCTTCAGCCTCAGGACGCTTTTCCTCACCCACTCAAAAGGCTCGGGCAGACTGCGGATAGTGTTATAACAGTTGTCTACGATCTCTCTGAATCTTTTTTCATCCCGGTCTCCGCTGTAACACTTGAGAAAGTAGAAAAACTTCGTATCTCCCTCGTCAAAGAGCTCTGAGAGCAGCTGATCCATGGCCTCTCCTCTCAGCAGAGTTTCCTGAACGCTGTCGCATATTTTGAAATTAGGCTCGATGCCTATGAGATAAAAATATCTCCTTATAACTTCCAGAGCAAAAGAATGAAAAGTGCTTATATTGGCAGAGGAGATCAGGTTCATCTGATTTTTCAGAAAAGCAGTGCTGCCTCCGCGGTCCTTATGAACTTTTGACATATCCTCTGCGGACCGGGACGCGGCTTCTCCTATAGCCTTGCGTATCTTCTCTTTCATCTCGGCCGCCGCAGCGTTGGTAAATGTCACGATCAGCATGCGGTCTATAGAACAGCCTTCTTCCAGTATCAGCCTCTTTATGCGCTCCACAAGGACGGCGGTCTTTCCTGAGCCTGCCGCCGCAGATACCAATATATTTTTTCCTCTCGTCTCGATAGCTTCTCTCTGTTCTTTAGTCCAGTTCATTTTTCAATTCGTCCTTTATATTTTTCACGTAAACTCTGATGTCGCCTCCTCCATCTTCCATGGCCATGCAGAGAAATTCCCACCCGTAACGTTCATAGAAGTTCTCGTGTTCCGTTACGAGATAGATCTTTTCGATCCCTTCCGCCAGAACATCTCTGCATACCTCATCGAGAAGTTTCCCCGCTATCCCCCTGCACCTGACTTTTGGACTGACGTAGAGGGAACAGATGTTGGGCGCAAGATCTTTTCTGTCATGAAAATCATTTTCTATTACTCCTGCGCCTGCGGCGATGCTGCCGCCTGTAATATATAAATACCAACCTGGCACGGAGGTCTCGCCTCTAAGGCTTTCTTTCATGCTTTCAAAATAGGCTGAAGCCGGAACTTCTCCCCACTTTTCATGAAACCACAAAGCCGCTTCTCTCATGAGTTTAGGATGTTCCTTTATCCTGATAACTCCCAATTCTTTCATTTTCTCTCCCGTATCATCTCAAATTGACCGCAGTGATCTGCTGCTTCTGTCTCATAGGAAATCTCACGATTTCCCGGCCGGACAGATCTTCCCCATACATATCTACGGCAGTTATACTGCGGTTCTCATAGGTGGTGTAATAGTAGATACCCTTGTCGGCGTTGCAGCAGCTTGAGTACAGAGTTATATCATATATGTCTCCGCCCAGATCGCAACAGCCTCGTATAAATTTGACGGAATCTAATATGTGAAAGAACTGTCCTACGCTTTCTTCTTCACTCTCGCCGGAAACAGAGTTTTTCACGGCGAAAGCCGCCCTGACAAACCGCGACTGAGAAGAAAGATCTCCCGGCAATCCTATGGCTCCCATTCCGCGGCTGTATATGGTAAGGGGAAGATCAGGCGCAAACTTGTTTACCGGGTCCCCTGCCGACAGATGCATATAATTATTCAGCCCCAGCATCTGCGCAGGGAAAGGAGGGTTATTGGTCAAAACGCATGCCGGATTCTCATATATATCCGCTCCCTCTGACGTGACTTCCAATACTACGCACCGGCTGCGATCTGCTATTATCCAGTGCAGCTCAGCCGGAGGCGTATTGCCGTCAAAAGATATATCCAAAAGGTTAGTCTGCCTGAGGACATCTCTTGCTTCATCTACCGAAGCGCATTGTCCCAGTATCCAGGGTATGAGTTCGAACTGAGCCACATTTTTCATATGAGCCTGCTGCGGTCTGTAGACGGCGTTTCCTACAAAATTCAGCCCCGCCATGCACAGTCCCGTCTCGTTTACAACATCATAGTAGAGGGCTTGATTTTCCCTTACGCAAGCCGTCCCTATCATGGCATAATGACAGTCCATCTCTCCCTCTCTTCTGAATCTGAAGGGATAGTTCCTGGGCGTTATCACGACTTCTTCGCCGTATGATTCCATATGGTCGAGATTTCTCCCGAAATAGAAATCCTTTGTTTTATAAGTTATTGCAGTACACATGGTGATTTCTCCTTTTCTGTCAGCCGTTTATCTGCTTCTTGGCCCAGGCAAACAGAGCTTCGGACATTCCTTCAAAATCGGCCGGCCGGCCCTCTCTTAGTTTCAAAAATGTATATATTATATTTCTGTCTTGGAGACAGACTTTCTCTGCCAGAGAGATCAAATCCGAAGTATATTCTCCTGTATCCGTGAAGCTGACCGCCCGGATTACGAAAGTGGCCGCTTTATAAAGTCCCTTCAATATATCCAAGCTCTTCTCATACAGCATATTATGGACGCAAGCGTGATATATATTACAGGCTCCCGACTTTGCGGCCCTTTCTATCGCTTCCGTATCTATCAGGCTGAGGATTTCATCTATGCTCCCTCTAACAGGTATCGTGTCATAGTAAAACTGAAAGAGATCTGAAGGCTCCCAGTTAAGCAATTCCTGACGGCCTGAGAGAAAGCCGCACACCAGTTCACGCCGGTCAAGCCTGTCTATAACCCGTTCATACGTCTTAATATCAGCTGCATCGAGATGATCCAATATGACTACGGTGTCTATGTCGCTGTCTTCTGTCGCCTCACCTCGTCCATAGCTGCCTTGAAGGCCTGTAAACAGCAGTCTGTCTCCGAAGGCTTCTTCTATCGCCGCCGAAAAAGTTTTGACCCATTCTCTTATATCTACCATCTGTTCATTTCCTCTATCCCCGGGGATCTTCTCGTATGCGATCCTCGGCTGGCCGTCTCTGCCGCAGATAACTCCACATTCAGTAAAGCCGTTCTCTATTATCAGACGTTTCATTATTTCATTATCCCGGTGAGTGTCGATGCGAAGATGTCCTATTTTCTCTTGGCAGAACGAAACAGCCTCTTTCATGATTCCCCGGCCCGTGCGATCCTTGGCTATCCTGTGAATAGTTCCATACAGGCCTTCCGAAAGCCATCGTCCCTCTATATCTGAATATGTATCGTCCTCTCCTATGATGAAGGCGAACACACCCGTTACTTCTCCCGACTCTTCTGCGACGTACAGATGATTATTACCCATATCGTCCCTTACAGTTTCCTCCGAAGGGTAGTTATCTCTCCACTGTGAAGGATTTCCGTTTTCAGCCATATACTTTCTGGCGCTCTCGTATATCTTCAGGATACGTTTTATGTCTTTTTCTTCCGCATATCTGATAAACATCTCATCCTCCTCTTGTAAAGTTTATTTTATCATAGGACGGCAGTCTTTTCTACCGTCAATCTCAGGAGTCTTGGAGCCTGCGGCTTTATCGGATTTTAACGGTGTTTTTAATCTTTTCGCCGCCCTGCTGCGTCGTAATCGTCATCTTCCTTGCCGGGCTTTTTGTCTATCCTTTAAGTCTGCCGCCTAAGGAGGCGCAGGGGAAAAGACTCTTTTAATAGGTCTCGGTTTGTGGTATATTTATCGGTAGATATGACCTTGCGCCGGCTGCCCAGTCTCTACACGAGTGGCCCGGCATTTCATACTTTTGGCGGCGTTTGGCTTCGGTTTGGCTGGTGTTTGGCTTCGGATGATGATCTCCCGCCAAAATCCTGAAGAAGTCTTAGATCTGCCGCAAACTTCACTTCGATTTAAAAGTACGAAAAAGATCTCTCATGAGGTCTTCATCCACAAGGAGGAAAAGATGAAAAAACCTTTTATGCTCATGATATTAGACGGATTCGGTCTCAGTTCAAAGACAACCGGAAACGCTATCGCTGCGGCCAGCCTGCCTAATATCAATGAAATATTCAAAAAATATCCCTTTACGACTCTAAAGGCCAGCGGCCTTGCAGTAGGTCTTCCCGAAGGACAGATGGGCAACTCCGAGGTCGGACATCTGAATATCGGCGCAGGCAGAGTAGTTTATCAAGAACTGACTCGTATAAGCAAGGCTATAGACGATGGCATCTTTAATGGCAATACGGCTCTGCTTTCCGCTATAAATCATGCCGGAAGCTGCGGAACGCTTCATATCATGGGGCTGCTTTCCGACGGAGGCGTTCACAGTCACATAGATCACATAAAGGCCGTCATACGTCTTTCGGCGTCTCAGGGCGCAAAGCGCATATATGTACATTGTTTCATGGACGGACGAGATGTTCCTCCTACTTCGGGGATAGAATATATGAAAGACCTGTCGGATTTCGCTGCAGGATTTGCTGGCGTTTCCGTAGGCGTTGTATCGGGAAGATACTACGCTATGGACAGGGATAACAGGTGGGAAAGAGTGCGCCTGGCCTACGATGCTCTTGCCATGTGCAAAGGACTTGCCGCCTCATCCGGAACTGAGGCCGTCGAAAACGCCTATAGAAGAGGCGAAACCGACGAATTCATAAAGCCTACCGTATGCGGCCGCTTCCCGGGCATCAAATCAGGTGACAGCGTGATCTTCTGCAATTTCCGTCCGGACAGAGCCAGGGAGCTTACACGTTGTTTTGTCGATCCTGATTTTGATGGATTCGACCGCTGGGCAGATGAGAAAGAAAGTAGCGACGCAGCCGGCAAGATCAGCGGCGCATTGCCCATCGCCGATCTTTGTTACGTCTGCATGACTCAATACGACGCTGCCATGCCCAATGTCGAAGTGGCGTTTCCTCCCCAGACTATAAAAAATACTTTGGGAGAATATCTGTCATCTCTGGGTCTTACACAGCTGAGAATAGCAGAAACTGAAAAATATGCCCACGTCACGTTCTTTTTCAACGGCGGAGTAGAAAAGCCAAATCCCCTTGAAGACAGGATCCTCATTCCTTCTCCAAAGGTGGCCACCTACGATCTTAAGCCTGAAATGAGCGCTTACGAAGTGACAGACGCCGTAATAAAGGAAATAGAATCTCTCAAATATGACTGCATAATACTCAATTTCGCCAACGCAGACATGGTAGGACACACGGGAAATTTTGATGCTGCCGTCAAAGCGGTAGAAGCTGTAGATAAGTGCGTAGGAAAGATAGTCTCTTCTATGCTGGCGGCGGGAGGCCAGATACTGATGACTGCCGATCACGGGAATGCAGATGTGATGACAGACGAATCCGGCAATCCCGTGACCTCTCATTCCACTAATCCCGTTCCTCTCTCTCATATAGCCGCTGATCCCCGCACTCTCGCCGGCGGAGGAAGGTTATGCGACGTCGCCCCGACTATGCTCAAGCTCATGGGTTTGGCCATACCTGCGGAAATGACAGGAAATCCTCTGGTATAAAAAAGTTCACCCCTGAACGAAAGGCAGGCCGTAAATCCGCTTAGCCTAAAGACAGACGATCGTATAGGGCGAAACTCACTGTAGTAAGACTGCAATCACTATCCAATATCAAGGTCGTCGGCTATGCCGGAGGTATGCTCAAACTCTGCAGGGGCGCATTGCTGGCGCCCGTCTTAAGACACATTTGGAAATACCTCTAATTGCATTATCTAATCAGGCCGCTGAGGCGGCCTTTTTATTGTACCCTTAAAGGACAGCCAACAGGAGCAGACGAATGTCTGCTCCTGTTGGCATATAAAGACTCAAATTTTGTTGTATTGCAATGTAGGGCGAAATAATAAACTCTGCATCTGCGCCGGGCGCAAGCCGAACCACAGACGATATAGGCGCGCGCTGTATTTTTTGACTACCACGCCATATTCTACAACATTCTGCCGCAAAACATGGCATAATCGGGCCTCCGAGGCGGCTCATGCTGTAACTTTTGATTTTTCGTCCGGATTCTACAACCATTTTCCCATAACTGGTTGTAGAATCCGCCGTTTTTTGTGCCAAAATACATCATCGGAGGGTTTTGAGCCGCCGAAACGGCTTTCCAGCACGTCTCTTGTTGTATTTTTTATGCTTCACCTCTCGTTTATACAGCGCCCTGCCTCGAGAGATGTCAATTGCGTAGCCTCCCTCAAGACGGTCAAAAACTCCCGCAAGCACCCTGTAATTCAGACCAGACCGAGACTTGCCAAGAAAAAATTTCCGGTAAGAAGGAAAAAATCTCAACACCGGGAATGGCCGTCAAATCAACAGCCTGACAATCACAACCGCCGGCATGGCCGTCGGTTGTTTGTTCCGCTCGCTTTGCTCTCGGAACCGACTCTTAAAAGACAATACAAATCTGAGGAGCAGGTCAATGCCTCGCCCTCAGATCTATCCTCTCTTCACCTGCCCGATGAGTCCACAAACTTTGATACAACCGGGCCAGCGCTTATCTATTTTTCTCACAGTCGTTTTATGACTGCCTCGGACATCTTTATGCCGTCTACCGCAGCAGATGTGATACCGCCCGCATAGCCGGCTCCTTCTCCGCACGGATACAGCCCTTTTACAGACAAGCTCTGTCCGTCCTTATCTCTCAGTATTCTCACCGGCGAAGAGCTTCTGGTCTCTACCGCATATATAACAGCGTCGTCCGAATCAAATCCCTTCAGCTTCTTCCCCAGCTCAGGCAT
>ULYF01043424.1_pt1 | contig 13828 bp, 10 predicted proteins | sample 1961941 | NCBI WGS metagenome assembly ULYF01 (sample SAMEA4835857, study PRJEB28245) | human gut metagenome | biome: gut microbiome; material: fecal sample | place: Denmark | collected 2008 | reverse complement strand
AAAAATATTCGAGCCGTAATGTCATCAATGTGCTTTTGATCGGGCAGGATGACGGGCGTTCTGATTCAATGATCTTGGCCTCTATTAATAAAAAGACAGATCAAATCACGCTTGCCTCTTTCTTTCGGGATAGTTATTCTTATATTAACTATAACGGGGAAGATCGCTATACGAAAATGAATGCCGCTTATGCCTGGGGTGGGCCCGAGCTATTAATTGAAACGCTGGAAAATAACTTCAAAGTTGAAATTGATTATTATGTGACAGTGAATTTTGAAAACTTTTCAAAAGCGATCGATGCGATCGGCGGCGTTTATGTAGACGTTCAACCTTATGAATCAGAGTATATTCGCAGGACAAGCCGGTTTAAAAATTTCCCAGTAGGGGAACATGTGCTTCTCAATGGAGATGAGGCGTTGGTTTTCAGCCGGATCCGAAAGAGCGACGCCGATAGCGATATCAGCCGCACACGCCGGCAGCGCCAAGTGATCACCGCTCTGATTCAGCAATCCAAGAGCGCCTCTCTTGGCCAATTGAATAGCTTGGCGAATAAAATTTTACCATATGTAAATACGAATATACCCAAATCGACAATTCTCTCATATGGTACGCAGGCAATTCTACAGGGATGGATGAATTATCCGATCAATCAGATTACGGTGCCAAGTGAAGAATATCGACAGGGTCAGTATATCAATGGCGTTTCCTTTATTATTGTTGACTATCAGGCTGCGGCCCGTGAGCTCCAGATGGCATTGTATGGAAATAGCAATATTCCAGACGGCAATCATGTTTCGCCTTTTGATTTGGATTTGAGCTCCTCCAGCAGTTCGGGATCCAATTCCAACAAAGGGAATAATGGTTCCTCCTCTAACTATGTGGAGCCCACCTCCAATCAACAGCAGCAAGAAACAACAGATTTCTATAACCAGGAGACAACGGGTGAGGAGGATGAAAGCAATATCACCCAGCCGGTAACGAGTGAGCCCTCGACGTCAACGGAGGAGAACCCAAGCACAAATGAGGGAAATGAGCCTTCCCACACGCAAGAGAACATGACAAAAGAAAGCCGGCCTCAATTTGGCTTTTGAAACAATTCATTGTATAAAAAAAACGTTTCGTTCTTGTTTGGAGCGAATTCTCTTTCTTTGGTGATTAAAAGTGGAAAAGCCAATTCTATCGTCTCTAAAAGGATAAAAAATGCTGCTGGGATGTATATATTTGCATCCCAGCAGTATTTTTTAATGCTTGCAATCGCAGAAAAAGCCAGATGCCGCGGCATATTTGCCTGCGGCATCTGGTATTCTCTCTTATTTTAGTTTTCGTGCAAGATTATAGGCTCCATGCGTTGCCTGTGCGATGCGGCCAATTTGCTTTGCATCCCCAATCAGGAATGCTCGTTCAAAGCAATCTTTGATTTCCTCATAAAGCGCGTTATCACTGCGAACCCCCACGGACATCACAACCTGCTCGGCTGGCTTTTCAATTTGCGTTCCCCCAGCCGCAGGCTCCAGAGTGATGGTGTTTTTGCCTACGCTTGCAAGCTTCCAACCAGTGAGAAATTCAACGTTAAGCGCTTTCAGGCGAGGGAGGATATCCTCCGTATGCTGGTGATAGGTGCCGGGCGCAATCTGATCTGCCATTTCTATAATTGTTACTTGATTGCCTTGCTCTGCGAGCAGATCAGCTGTTTCCAGGCCGGTCATGCCGGAGCCGATCACTGCAATCTGTTTTCCTTCCAGTTTTACGCTGCCATTGAGAACCTCTGTTACGGTGCAGACATGCGGCTGATCCGCACCGGGAATACGGGGATGAATGGCATCCCCGCCGGTTGCAATGATCACTGCATAGGGGTTGAGCTCTTTGAGCATTGCGGAGTTTGCTTTTGTATTCAAGCGGATTTCCGCGCCGGCTCTGCGTGCCGCCCGTTCTAGATCCTCAAAGCACCAATCGATTTTTTCCTTCCGCGGCGGCTTATCTGCTAACTGAAGCTGACCGCCTACAAAGGCCTCCTTTTCCAAAACAATGGGTTGGAAGCCTCGTTTCCCCAACACCTCCGCGGCAGTTAGACCTGCCGGACCCGCGCCGACGATTGCCACGATACGACCATCGCCATCTTTCTTTGGCTCCTTGGGGATGCCAACCTCCCGACAAGTGCGAGGGTTCACGGCGCATTGACCAGGCCGATTCCGCACAGCGCCATCCAGCATGCTTTCAAAGCACCATAAGCAGCAGATACAGCGACGGATTTCTTCCGGTCGGCCGGCTTTTGCCTTATTGGCCCAATCCGGATCAGCCAGCAGGGGGCGCCCAAGGCTGATAAAATCCTGAATTCCCTCTTTCAACTGCTGCTCTGCTTGTTCCGGGGAACGGATCAAATTAGCGGCAAGAACAGGGATGGATACGTTTTGTTTCACTGTTTTGGCAAGATAGCTGCGCCATCCGGTTTGAAAACTAGTCGGCTCCAGCCAGTAATTCATGGTTTCATAGGTAGCGCTAGAAACGTCGATTGCATCAATTCCACATTCCTCAAGCCGCTTGGCAATTCGGATTCCTTCATCCAGCGTGATGCCTTCGTCTGCCGGATCACCAATTTCCCGATAGAATTCATCTACAGAAATGCGGGCGATAATTGGAAAATCAGCGCCGCATTGGCGGCGAATTTCGGCAATGATCTCTGTGATAAAACGCATCCGGTTATCAAAAGAGCCGCCGTATTCATCTGTTCTGCGGTTGGTGTAAGGGCTTAAAAACTCCTGGATCAAATAGCCATGCGCTCCGTGCAGCTCTACGCCATCTGCACCGGCGAGCTGAACCCGCTTCGCTGCGGCGCCGAATTCGCGGACAAGCTCTTTGATCTCCGCTGTCTTTAGCGCTCGTGTTTTTTGCTTTTGCAACCGGCAGGGCACAGGGGAGGGCGCTACAACTGGAGGCAGTAGGCCTGTCTTTTCCACCATATCTGCATGCTGCGCAACTTTAAAGAAAATATCCCAATAGCCATGCCAATGGCGGCCTATTGCCTCGCTTAGACGCCATGTTCCTACCAAAAGAGAGAGGTTCTGCCGGCCGGGATGGTGCAGCTGACAAAAAACTTTGGCGCCGTGGCGATGGATTCGTTTCACCATTTTAGCAAAGGGCTCAATGTGTCGATCTTTGCTCATTGCAAGCTGTCGGGGGGCAAGCGGTCCATGCTTTTCATCAACACGTGTGGCCTCTGTGATGATAAGCCCCACGCCGCCTTTGGCGCGCTCCTCATAATACTGCATCATCTGTTCGCCGGGTGTACCGTCAAGTCCGCCGGTGCCCAAGACCATGGGGGACATGACAACTCGGTTTTTTAGCTGGACGGTTCCAATTTGGCCCTCTGAAAACAATTTTTCATATTGCTGCATCTGTATTCTTCCCTTCTCTACTATCATAAACGGCAGATGCCGTTGATTAATCGTGCTCTGGATCTAAAAGCCTGGAAAGATCTGTTAAATCATTTTGGTCGAAAAACTCAATCTCGATTGTGCCGCGATTTTCCTTTTTATTTAGATTCACCTTGATTCGGCGACCGAGTGAATTGGTTAAGGCTAGCTCTACTTCATCATAAAAGGTATCCCGGCGGAGAGGGTGGTTTTCCGGTTGTTTTTTTTCTTTGGCGGCAGCCTTTGCAAGCCGCTCTACTTCCCGAACAGAAATCTCTTTTTTTAAGATCTGATCGGCAATTTCCACCATTTTTTCTTCATCATTCAGGGAGAGAAGCGCGCGCGCATGCCCTGCTGAGATTTTTCCATCCCTAGTTAATTCCAAAATTGGGGTTGGGAGGGAGAGCAGGCGCAATGCATTTGCGATCGCAGGACGGGAACGCCCCACACGGGCAGCCGCAGTTTCCTGCGTTAGGCCATAGGTATGAATGAGCTGCTGCAATCCTTCTGCCTCTTCAATGGGATTTAAATCTTCTCTTTGCAAATTTTCGATTAATGCGAGCTCCATCATCTCGCTATCGCTCATTTCACGAATTACAACCGGTACCTCTGATAACCCTGCCCGGCGGGCAGCGCGCCAGCGGCGTTCTCCAGCCACAAGCTGATAGCTGCCATCTGGCATTGGGCGAACTAGAAGCGGCTGAATAACGCCGTGCTGCGCAATGCTATCCGCAAGCTCAGAGAGCGCCTTTTCATCAAAGGTTTTTCTGGGTTGATCCTTATTGGGCTCAATCTCATTGAGGCTGAGCTTTACAGCGCTGGCTGAGCTATTTTCCTCCACAGAGTTATCTGCAAAAAGTGCATCCAGCCCACGCCCGAGGCCTCCTTTTTTTGCTGCCATACACGAATTCATCCCTTTCCATTTAAACGCAAAAATTCATCTGCAAATTCTTCATATGCGGAACTCCCGCGCGACGAACGGTCATAATATATGACCGGCTGGCCAAAGCTCGGCGCTTCTGAAAGGCGAACATTGCGTGGAATCACGCTGGAATATACCTTCTGTGGGAAAAAGCGCTTCACTTCGTCCACAACCTGCTGGGTCAGGTTTAGCCTTCCATCATACATCGTCAACAGTACACCCTCGATCTCCAGATGCGGGTTGTAGAGACGTTTGACCTGACGAACGGTGGACATCAGTTGGGATAGGCCTTCCAAGGCATAATACTCGCATTGGATCGGAACCATAATAGAGTCTGAGGCGCATAATGCATTGAGCGTAATGAGCCCCAAAGAGGGGGGACAATCTAAAAAAATGAAATCATAAAGAGGCACAAGCTCGGCGAGCGCTGTGCGTAGCCGGGATTCCCGGCGTTGTGATTCAACGAGCTCCAGCTCTGCTCCCGCGAGACTCATGTTGGCGGGAAGAATATCGACATTGGCATATTGGCTGGAAACGACGGTTTCCAATGCGCTGACGCCGTTAATTAAAATATCATAGGTTGATTTTTCAATGGAGCGCTTATTCAGCCCCATGCCGCTGGTGGAGTTTCCTTGTGGATCGATATCTACAAGAAGCGTTTTTAAGCCATGTTCCCCGATCGATGCGCAAAGATTGACGGCGGTGGTCGTCTTTCCAACGCCGCCCTTTTGATTGACGATTGCAATTGTTTTACCCATTTTGTTGCTCAGGCCCTTCCTTGAAATGTCCATTTTCTTATCACAATATGAATTCTTTCAAATTATAACACAAAGCAGGAGAGAAAGAAAGGTTTCCGTTAGCTTTCCGTAAAAATTCGTTTCACGTGAAACATTAGCTCATACAGAAGTTATTAAAAAGTAAATTACAGGATCTTGTTAAAAATTTGAAAGAGACCTACTATAGATTGTATTAAAGAGGTGAAAAGAAAAAAAGTTTCACGTGAAACATTAACCACGGTATATAAAGAGCAATACGCCTGTCAGCGGCCAAAATCAACGCTGGCGGCATCATCGTCCTTGGTAGGCGTCAACCCGGCAACGAAAGTTACGCAGTCAGCCTCCGAAGATGCCCTAAAAAACCGTGTTGCACTTTGTACAGTGAGGATAACATCAGTGAATAAAAAAACAAAGCCGCCAAAGGAAGTCAATTGCACGCTAGTTGCGTTCTCAGGCTTAGCTGGCGTTAGCCAGCCTTCACCCTGCGGCTTTGTCATTTTGAGATTGCGTCCCATCGGTGATCTTGCAAGGTTTTTAACGAATATGGGATGAAAACTGCGATTGGTCCTGTTCACTGATGCGAAAGAATCGCATAATAAAATGGTTCGTTATCAATCATAGGCCTTAGAAAACAGAAAGAAGAATCTTTGTAAATAAAAAAACAATAACGGGACAGGCGAACAACCTGTCCCGTTACTGCGGATGTGGGGTGTGAAAGAGAAAAGATATGGTCTTTGTTTTGCGCTGTTTTTAGCGCAGGAAAAATGGGGGAATTTATTCCAAAACGCGAATGCGTTATTGGCAGGAAAATCATGCACTGTCGGAGCAAGAGCGGATGACCGTTTCACCGTTTTTGGGAATACGGACAACATATTCAATATACTCATCCGTTTCTTTGCGGGAAGAGTCAGCGGAAATTCCGGCCCGTTTCATCGTATCGACTGCATGGTTTAAAGTGTTTATAAAAAGTCGAACATCTTTGAAAAGTTTAATGGGTGCCTTCTTCTGTTTTTTTTGCAAATCAGGGGTATCTGTGTTTTTCAGAAGCTGCTCAATGAGCTTTTCGCTTTGCGAAACATTGAGTTTTTCCAATGCGATGTGATCGAGTGCTTCCTTCATTTGATTAGTGGTCTCCAGCCGGAGCAGAGCACGCGCATGGCGCTCTGTGAGCTGTTCCTGCTCCAAGGTGCGTCGGATTTCTTCCGGCAGCCGTAGGAGGCGAAGCTTATTGGAGAGCGTGGATTGCGCCATACCGAGCTTTCGCGCGGTTTCCTCCTGGCTTAGGCCATAAACATTCATCAATTTTTGTATGGCGTCAGCCTCTTCAAAAAAGCTGAGATCCTGGCGCTGCAAATTTTCAAGCAGGGAAAAGATCGCCGTTTTACGATCATCTGCATTGATGAGGATGGAAGGGATTTGTGTTAATCCAGCTAATCGGGCCGCGCGAAGCCGTCGCTCCCCGGCAATTAACTCATAGCCTCCAGGCACCGCCCGAACGGTAATTGGTTGTAAAATGCCATTTGCACGGATGCTTTGCGCAAGATTTGCAAGCTCTTGGCGGTCAAAATGGCGGCGTGGCTGCGTGGGGTTTGGCATAATTTCTTGCTCTGGAATCATAAGGATCGAACCGCCGGATTTTGGTTTTGGAGGGGACTTTTTTAACAAGGGCATATAAAAACCTCCTTCCTGATTGGGCTTGTCCATGTTTACAAGACAAGCTTATCAGGCAGGAGGGAAAAAGTCCAGTTTTTTTGATCGTGTAAAAACAGCCTGAAAACTGCTTTTTCTCTATTATACCAGCGGCTTTTTGGCAATTTGAGCAGAAGGGCGCGGATATTTTGGCGAAGTATGCGATATTTTTTGAATGATTGGTAGGCTGCGGCTGCCCGCTGAATCGATTTCGTAACGCTCCAGGCGCTCTAAGCTACCGCCTAAAAGGGAGATTGCAGGTTTTGCCTGTGTGAGTTCTTCGTCAATATCCCCTGCTTTAAGCGGGGTAAAAAAACCACCCGGCTTGGCAAAGGGCAGGCAATATTCGCTCAGATCGCGTAAGTTAGAAACGGCTCTCGCAGTAACTAAATCAAATTGCTCCCGGTATCGAGAATTTTGCCCCGCTTCTTCTGCACGCCGGTGCAATGTTTCCGCCTGTAGGGCAAGCGAAGAGAGCGCCTGTTCCAAAAAGAGGAGCTTCTTTTTTGTGCTGTCCAGGAGCGTCAGTTGCAGATCAGGGCGGGCAATCAAAAGCGCAAGGCCTGGAAATCCGGCTCCCGTGCCCACATCAATCACTTTTGCGCCTTCAGTCGGCGAAAAAAAGGAGAGCAGGGCGAGGCTGTCGATGAAATGTTTGGCGATTATTCCATCCGGCTCCTTAATTGCCGTGAGGTTTATTTTTTGATTCCATTCAAGGAGCAAGGCGGCATAGGCGTCAAAACGGGATAACGCGGTTTCATCCAGCTCCACTTTCCACCGTGCAGCGCCACGGCGCAGGGTTTCTATATCAATCATAACGAGACCCGCCTTCCTGTTGAGTAGTAGGATTGCTCTGACAGGCATCCTTACGTTTTTGCCCGGATGCAAGATAGATCAAAAGGACAGAGATATCCGCCGGGCTCACGCCTGAAATGCGGGAAGCCTGCCCAACGTTTTCCGGACGAATTTTTTGAAGCTTCTCACGCGCTTCCTTTCGCAACCCGGTAATGGATAGAAAATTGATTCCCTCTGGAAGCTTTTTTCCCTCCAAACGGCGCATTTCATCAATTTGTGCCTGCTGACGTTTGATATAGCCTTCATATTTCAAACCGATTTCCACTTGCTCAAAGATTTCATCCGGAAAATTGGGCCGTGTTGGATCAAAAGGCTTTAACAGGCGATAGTTGAGTTGTGGGCGTTTGAGCAGTTCGCTTAAACGGACGCCTGTCTGAATGGGAGATGTTTCACGTGAAACAAGCAGATCATTGAACGAGGGAGAAGGGGAAAGAACGGTTTCCTCCGCACGCTTTTGTTCCAGTTCGATCAAGCGGCGCTTTTCCTGAAAACGATGCCATCGCTCTTCGTCGATCAGACCGATTTCATAGCCGAGAGGTGTCAGCCGCAGGTCAGCGTTATCCTGCCGCAGGATCAGACGGTATTCCGAGCGAGAAGTCATCATCCGGTATGGATCGGAGCAGCCTTTGGTTACGAGGTCATCAATCAATGTGCCGATATAGGAGGAAGCACGGTCTAAAATGACAGGTGTTTTACCCTGAAGCTTGCGGGCGGCGTTGATGCCCGCGATCAGCCCCTGCGCGGCAGCCTCCTCATATCCGCTGGAGCCATTAAACTGCCCGGCGCCGTAGAGCCCCTCTAAATCCAAAAACTCCAGCGTTGGCCGCAAGGCAAGCGGATCAACACAGTCATACTCAATCGCGTAAGCACTGCGCATCACCTCGCAATGAGTCAGGCCGGGGATACTGTGCAAAAATTTGAGTTGAACATCCTCCGGAAGGGAAGAAGAGAGCCCCTGTAAATAGAGCTCCTCCGTTTGCGCACCGCAAGGCTCAATAAAAATTTGATGGCGCTCCTTATCCGCAAAGCGGACAATTTTATCCTCAATGCTAGGGCAATAGCGTGGCCCCACTCCCTCAATTTTGCCGCCGTAAAGTGGGGAGCGGTGCAGGTTATTCAAAATGATTTGCTTGGTATCCGAGTTGGTATAGGTAATGTAGCAAAGCGCGCTGTTTTGAATCGGCTGCGCTGTAGCGAAGGAGAAGGGCACCGTATGCTCATCGCCCGGCTGCGGCTCCAGTTCTGTGAAATCGACGCTCCGCCGGTTTACCCGGGAGGGCGTGCCGGTTTTAAAGCGCCGGGTAGGAATGCCTAACTCCTTTAAGGAATTGGCGAGTTCTGTGGCAGGGAACATCCCGTCCGGCCCGCTTTCATAGGAGCAGTCACCCACATAAACACGCCCAGCCAAAAAGGTTCCAGTTGCCAGAATAACTGTTTTAGCGTGATAGATGGCCTCAAGCCGCGTTTTTAGCCTCCAAATAGCGGGTGCTTCCGCGGTTGCCGCCGTTTTCATCAGGGAGACAATCTCCGCCTGCTTTAAAAAAAGACGCTCTTGCCGCTCCAGACAATGCTTCATATAAGCGGTGTAGGCACGCCGGTCAATTTGTGCGCGCAGGCTGTGAACGGCAGGGCCCTTTCCAACATTGAGCATCCGGCTCTGCAAGGTGTTCGCATCCGCCGCGCGGCCCATCTCGCCGCCGAGCGCGTCAATCTCGCGCACCAAATGGCCTTTTGAAGTGCCGCCAATCGAAGGGTTACAGGCCATATTGCCCACCCAATCCAAATTCATGGTAAAAACAGCCGTTTTACAGCCGAGCCTTGCCGCCGCGAGGCCTGCCTCAATCCCGGCATGGCCCGCGCCGATCACAGCGACGTCAAAGGTATCTGCAAAGTATTCCAAACAAACTCCTCCATAGAAAGGTAGATATAGATATATATGTCATTTTCCAACACAGAAGGTTGAAAAGACTTCGTTTACAATCGCTTCATTTGCCTTTTCTCCCGTCAATTCCAGCAGGGCGGAGAGCGCGCCGTCGACGCATACGGTTACAGCGTCGAGCGTCATCCCCACATGGATTGCCTCAAGCGCTTGCTCCAAACAGGAGAGTGCTTGGATGCAGCAGGCCCTCTGGCGTTCCGTTGCAAGTAGGGGAGCGGTAGGGTCGAAATCCTGTGTTCCCAACACGCGGGCAACAGCGTCGGAGAGCGCACCATACCCTTCCCCCTGTGCGGCGGAAATGAAAATGGTCTCCGGAATCAGCCGCTTTACGCATCCAGCGTCCAGCCGCTGGGAAAGATCCGATTTATTAATGATCGCAATACAGGGGCGGCCCTGGCAGGCATTTAGCAGGCGAAGATCTTCTTCGTTCAAAGGTTCCCCTGCATCGAATACGGCTAAAATCAGCTGGGCGCGCTCTAACCGCTCCCGTGCGCGCGTAACGCCGATTTGTTCTACCGGATCGTCCGTTTCCCGCAGGCCGGCCGTATCCGCCAGGTGCAGCAACAGGCTACCGAGACGAACTGTTTCCTCCACGATATCCCGCGTAGTGCCTGCATAGGAAGTGACGATAGAGCGTTCTTCCCCGGTGAGGAGATTCATCAGTGTGGATTTTCCCACATTGGGCCGGCCGCAAATCACGGTATCAACGCCCTGTGTCACCGCGCGCCCGGTATCGAACTGCGCCAAAAGGGCGGAGAGCCTCTGCCGGGCCTGTGCAATATCGTGGTTTAGGGAGTTTATATTCAGCTCCGGCAGTTCATCCTCCGGATAGTCCGCCCAAGCGGCCATATGCGCGGCGTCTTTTAAAAGGGATTGGGAAACTGCGTGGATCTCGCGGCTGAGCGCTCCATCATGCGCACTCAGCGCAGCACGGGCTGCCTGGCTACCCTGTGCGCCGATGAGCCCCATCACAGATTCTGCCTGCGTAAGATCCATTTTGCCGTTCAGAAAGGCCCGGCGTGTAAATTCACCTGCGGCTGCCGGGCTTGCACCCGCCTGAAAAACCGCACGCAACGCCTGCTGAAGCAGAAAGAGGCCACCGTGGCAGGAGAGTTCTACCACATCCTCACCCGTGTAGCTGTGCGGCGCTCGAAAAACCAGAGCGATGGCTTCATCGATCGGTCCACTTTCATGGAAAACTCGGCCAAAATGCGCACGGTAGCCTTTGGATTGCGCCAAAGGCAGCCCGCTCGCCGCCTGAAACACCGCATCGGCGATTTGCAGCGCTTTTGGCCCTGAAATTCGTATCACGCCGATGCCGCCTGCCGCCTGCGGCGTAGCGATCGCGGCAATTGTATGGTTCAAAAAAATCCCTCCCGGGTGATATATATAAGGAAAAGGCAAAGAGGACGGTGTCAGCCGGCCGGCCGCCTGATTTCTGAATCAGTATAGCACGAATTGCAAAACACGTCGAGTATTGGCAAACGAGAAGTTTCCCCCAATGAGGCTTTCCGCAAAATAGGCTGTTGAATTTTTACAGGATCCATGTTACCCTAATGCTAATTTACACAGGAGGGGGAGACGGACAAAATGCTTCGCCGTTTTATCGACTACTATAAACCGCACCGCAAGCTTTTTTTTGCCGATTTGTTTTTTGCCTTTCTGTTGGCTGTGTGCGACCTGTTTTACCCGATGATCGCAAAAAATATCATCAATGAGTATGTGCCGGATAAAAATCTGCGGCTGCTGCTGATTTGGTCGGCGGTGTTATTGGGCATTTATCTGCTCAAGGCTGGGTTTAATTATTTTGTAAACTATTATGGGCACATAGTGGGGGTCAGAATGCAGGCGGATATGCGCAGAGATGTGTTCCGCAGGCTGCAAAAGCTGCCATTTTCTTTTTATGATGAAAATAAGACGGGCAGCATCATGTCACGCATCATCAACGATCTGATGGATATCTCAGAGCTTGCCCATCATGGGCCGGAGGATTTATTTTTATCGCTGGTTATGCTGGTAGCCTCGTTTGCGATCCTCTGCACCATTAATGTGCCGCTGACGTTGATTATTTTCCTAACCCTCCCCTTTATCATCTATTTCTCCATGCGGCTGCGTAAAAATATGAAAGCGGCCTTTACCAAATCGCGCGAAGAGATCGCGGAGGTGAACGCAGGGCTGGAGAATTCCATCGCTGGGATTCGCATGACCCGTGCATACACGGGGGCGGAGCATGAAACATGGAAGTTTGAGCGGCAAAACCAGCGCTTTGTTTCAGCGCGCAGCGCGGCTTATAAAATCATGGCGGTGTTTACCACCGGCAGCACACTGTTTACGGATGTACTCTACTTGCTGGTGTTGGTCGCGGGAGGGCTGTTTTTCTTTCAAGATCGGATCGACGCAGGGGAGTTTGCAGCCTATCTGCTGTATGTGAATTCTTTTCTAAACCCCATCAAGCGTTTTGTAGCCTTTTTTGAGCAGTATCAGAATGGAATCACCGGTTTCCAGCGCTTTGAGGAGCTGATGGCGCAGGAGGAGGAGAGAGAGGAGCCAAACGCTTCAGATGTTCATCAGCTTGCCGGAGCCATTGATTTTGACCACGTCAGCTTTCAATATGAAGGGGAAAAGGAAGAGGGAAGCGGCCGATATATCATCCAAGATTTGTCGCTGCACATCGATCAGGGCAAAACGGTTGCTTTGGTCGGCCCTTCCGGCGGCGGAAAGACAACGCTCTGCCATCTGATTCCCCGTTTTTATGAGGTGAGCGAAGGCCGAATTTTGATCGACGGGCAGGATATCACAAAGATGACCCGCACCTCCCTGCGGCGGAATATCGGCATGGTCGCACAGGATGTGTTCCTTTTTACAGGGACAATCCGAGAAAATATTGCATACGGCAATTTAGACGCATCGCAGGAGGAACTGATTGCAGCGGCGAAAAAGGCGAATATCCATGATTATATTATGTCGCTCCCTGAGGGATACGATACCTACATTGGTGAGCGGGGCGTGAAGCTCTCCGGCGGGCAAAAGCAGCGTATCTCCATTGCGCGGGTCTTTTTAAAAAACCCATCAATTTTAATTTTGGATGAGGCGACCTCCGCGCTGGATAATGCGACCGAAATGCTGATTCAGGAATCCTTGGAGGAATTATCGCGCGGGAGAACCTCTTTGATCGTTGCGCACCGGCTTTCCACCATCAAAAATGCCGATGAGATCATTGTATTTACGGATGAGGGGATTCAGGAGCGCGGCACGCATGATTCACTTTTGGCGCAAGATGGAATCTATGCGCAGCTATACCGCTATCAGTTCCGCACATAAAACAGGCCGCATTTTTGTTTGTGCGAGTGTATGAGCGCGAGCTCAACGGGGATCAACGCGTTTTTCCCGGAAACCCCGCAACAAATTGGTTTGCTGCGCATCTTGCCATACGGCAACCTTTTCAGGAACGGTAACGCGGAAAACGGTGTGACCGCTCTGCTGGCGGCCCATGGTTCCATAATGGAAAAGAAGAAGAATTGTAAGGATTTCGTAAGAATTCTCCGCCTGAAATGTAACAATTGCCTGCTATCCTAAGAAAAGGAAGGCAGGTGATTGTTTGCTTTTCATGGGTGCTCTGGTATACTAAAGGGGACGTTTTTAAAGGAAACCCTGATGAAAATACCGGAAGGAAACGGGAGGAAACAATTTTATGTATCATATTCTGGTCTGCGATGACGATAAGGCGATCCTGGATTCGGTGGAGATCTATCTAAATCTGGAGGGTTATCATACCATCCGTGCAATGAATGGGCAGGAAGCTCTTAAGGCAGTTGAAAACACAGAGATCCACTGCGCAATCCTGGATATTATGATGCCGAATATCGATGGCCTTACCGCAACGCTAAAAATGCGGGAAAAGCATAACTTTCCAATCATCCTGCTCTCGGCTAAAAGTGAGGATACTGATAAAATTACAGGCTTGAGCTTCGGCGCCGATGATTATGTGACGAAACCATTTAATCCGCTGGAGCTGATGGCGCGCGTAAAATCTCAAATTAGGCGCTATGTGCGGCTGGGCAGCATTGAGTCGAAGGAGGGCGTGATTATCACCGGCGGCCTTGCGCTTGATACCGTGGCCAAAGAGCTGACGCTTGACGGAGAACCGGTCCGGCTGACAGCGCGGGAATACGGCATTGTGGAATACCTGATGCGCAATCTTGGCCATGTGCTCTCGACGCAGCAGATTTATGAGGCG
>ULYF01001389.1_pt1 | contig 14013 bp, 10 predicted proteins | sample 1961941 | NCBI WGS metagenome assembly ULYF01 (sample SAMEA4835857, study PRJEB28245) | human gut metagenome | biome: gut microbiome; material: fecal sample | place: Denmark | collected 2008 | reverse complement strand
AATCCTTCCCCATCAGCCGGGTCTTTCAGGCACACATCCCCACCTATCCCTCCGGTCACTGGCTGTTTGGCTTTGCCTCCAAAAAGTACCATCCGCTCAAAGACCTTGCCGAAACCCGTTGGAATCTGCGGGGATTGGGCTGCAAATACTACACCACCACACTGCACAAGGGCGCATTTTATCTGCCCGCTTATGTTGAGGAGCTTTTGAAAGATGTTGAATAAAAATGTTGAAGTATTCATGGGCTGCGACACCGGCTGGCATTTTGCTTCCACTGTGCTGTTCGGCGCACCCTTTGATTCCACCACCTCCTACCGCCCGGGAACCCGTTTTGGCAGCTCTGCCATCCGCCGCGAATCCTACGGCATTGAAAGCTACAGTCCTTATCAGGACCGTGACCTGCTCGACGGGGATGTCGTTGATGTCGGCGACCTCGAGCTGTGCTTTGGCGACAGCCGCGCCGCATTGGATGCCATCACCGAACAAACCCGCCTGATTCTTGCCTCACACAAACGCCCGTTCATGCTGGGCGGCGAGCATCTGGTAACACTGGGTGCCTTTCGTGCCGTGGCAGAAAAATTCCCCGATGTACACGTCATCCATTTTGATGCACACGCTGATTTGCGGGAGGATTACCTCGGTGTTTCCCTCTCCCATGCCTGTGTCCTTCGACGCTGCTGGGAACTGGTTGGCAACGGTCGAATCTTCCAGTTTGGAATCCGCTCGGGCGACCGGGAAGAATTTCAGTGGGGACGTACCCATGTGAAAACCAATCGCTTTGACTTTGCCACCCTCGAAGAGGTCATCGACCAGCTTCAGGACAAGCCGGTCTACTTCACCTTAGATTTGGACGTCCTAGACCCTTCGGTCTTTCCCGGAACCGGCACACCGGAGCCGGGCGGTGTCAGCTTTGAACAGCTGCGCCAGGCTGCTACCCTGGTTTGCTCCAAACTGCGGGTCGTTGGATGCGATGTCAATGAATTAAGCCCGCACTACGACCCCAGCGGTGTTTCCACCATCGTTGCCTGTAAAATCGTCCGCGAGATGCTGCTTGCATTTCAAAAATAAAATTTATCTTCCAAGGGAGGTCTACCATTATGGGAAAAGTTTTGATTATCGGCTGCGGAGGCGTTGCTTCTGTCGCCATCCACAAATGCTGCCAGAACAGCGAGGTATTTGAAGAAATCTGTATTGCCAGCCGCACCAAGTCTAAATGCGATGCGCTCAAGGAAAAGCTGCAAAACACCACCGCCACCAAAATCACCACTGCACAGGTGGATGCAAACAAGGTCGAAGAACTGGTTGCTCTGATCGAGCAGGAGAAGCCGGATGTCGTTTTGAATCTGGCTTTGCCTTATCAGGATTTGACCATCATGGATGCCTGCCTTGCCACCAAAACCCACTATGTCGACACCGCCAACTACGAACCGGAGGACACCGCGAAATTTGAATACAGCTGGCAGTGGGCATACCGTGAGCGATTTGAAAAAGCCGGCATCACCGCCCTGCTCGGCAGCGGCTTTGACCCGGGTGTTACCAGCGTCTTTTCCGCCTACGCTTTAAAACACGAGTTTGATGAAATCAACTACATCGACATCCTGGACTGCAACGGCGGCGACCACGGCTATCCCTTTGCCACCAACTTTAACCCTGAAATCAACATCCGCGAAGTTTCTGCCAACGGCTCCTACTGGGAAGACGGTCATTGGGTCGAAACCGAGCCAATGGAAATCAAACGCGAGTACACCTTTGAGGGTGTCGGCAAAAAGGATATGTACCTGCTGCACCACGAAGAAATCGAAAGCCTTGCACTGAATATCCCCGGCATCAAGCGCATCCGATTCTTTATGACCTTTGGTCAAAGTTATCTGACCCATCTGAAATGTCTGGAAAATGTCGGCATGACCTCCATCGAGCCGATTCTGTATGAAGGAAAGGAAATCATCCCGCTGCAATTTTTAAAGGCGGTTCTGCCGGACCCTTCCTCCTTAGGACCACGCACCGTCGGCAAAACCAACATCGGATGTATCTTCCGCGGCAAAAAAGACGGCAAGGACAAGACCTACTATCTGTACAACATCTGTGACCATCAGGAATGCTACAAGGAGGTCGGCTCGCAGGCGGTTGCCTACACCACCGGTGTGCCTGCCATGATCGGCGCCATGATGGTCATGACCGGTAAATGGAACCAGCCGGGTGTACACAACATGGAGGAGTTTGATCCAGACCCGTTTATGGATGCACTCAACCAGTGGGGACTGCCATGGAAGGAAGACCGCGATCCGGTCCTGGTAGACTAAATGCAGCGCGTTGATCTTGCCTGCTTCCCTACACCCTACTTTCTGGTGGATGAAGCAAGGCTGCGACGCAACCTTTCCCGCCTCAAAGAGGTCAGCGACCGCACCGGCTGCCGCATCCTGCTGGCACAAAAGGCGTTTTCGATGTATTCGGTTTACCCAATCATGCGTGAATATCTGGCAGGCAGTACCGCAAGCGGTCTGTATGAAGCCAGACTGGGACATGAGCACTTTGGCGGAGAAACCCATGTTTTCTCCCCTGCCTACCGCGAAGAGGAATTTGAGCAGATTCTGCAATTTGCCGACCATATGGTCTTTAACTCCCCTGCCCAGCTGCGCCGCTACGCCTTACGGGCAAAAGCTGCCGGAAAATCCGTCGGTCTGCGCATCAATCCCGAACATTCCACCCAGGAGGGTCATGCCATCTATGACCCTTGCGCACCCGGCTCCCGATTGGGCACTACCCTTTCCAACTTCGATGAATCTCTGCTGCCTTTGCTGGATGGACTGCACTTCCACACCCTCTGCGAGCAAAACTCCGATGACTTGGAAGCGACTGCCAAAGCTTTTGAAGAACGCTTCGGCAAATATCTGCACCAGCTGCACTGGCTCAACTTCGGCGGCGGTCATCATATCACCCGCCCTGATTACGACATTCCGCGCCTGATTTCGGTCATCGAGCATTTTCGCGACCGCTATGATGTGCAGATTTATCTGGAACCCGGCGAAGCGACCGTTTACCATGCCGGTTTTCTGGTGAGCAGCGTTCTGGAAACGATGCACAATGGGATGGAGATTGCCATTTTGGACACCTCTGCCGCCTGCCATATGCCGGATGTTCTGGAGATGCCCTACCGTCCGCCTCTTTTAAACAGCGGAGAAGCCGGAGAAAAGCCATACACCTATCGTCTGGGCGGTCCAACCTGTCTGGCGGGTGACATCATCGGCGACTATTCCTTCGAGCAGCCGCTTTGTCCGGGAAAGCGCTTGGTATTTGAGGACATGGCGCTGTACACTATGGTCAAAACCAATACCTTTAACGGAATGCCTCTGCCCTCCATCCTCTGGCGGGACCTTGCAGGACAGGGGTACCTGGTCAAACAATTTGGATACGAGGATTTTTTCTCCCGTTTATAAACACAAAGAGGAGCCGAAACCGTACATACGGTTTCGGCTCCTCTTTTGTTATTGTAAACTATGCTTATCGTTCTGCTTTGGCTGCAATCCAGCCCTCGCGGTAGGCAGTCAGCAGGTCTTCCAAATCTGCAATCTGTTCCTTCAGGCGTTCTCCGGTGTCGGTATCGGCTACCATCACACGCTTGGGGAAGGTCACCACCTGCTGGGACTCCGAGTCGATGTCCATGTTTTCTTCGAGCGCAGCTTCCATTCCCGAGAATGGCTGGGGAGATTTTAAGCGCATCCCGTGTGAGTTAAAAATCAGCGTATAGCCGGCAATCCCGGTGGTTTTCTGGTAGGCTTTGCAGAAGCCGCCGTCAATCACAATCAGCCTGCCGTGTGCCTTGAGCGGATTTTCTCCCTGGTTGACGTGAACCGGTGTGTGTCCGTTGATGATATGGGAATTTTCCGAATACAGCCCAAACTCCCGCAGCAGCATCCGGCAGACCGGCTCGGAGCTTTGGTATTCGTAGTATGGGTTCTTCGGCTCCTCCCAGGTGGATTTGTCCTCAATGAAGGTGCGTTCAAAGGTTTTGACTACCCTGCCCGACAGCGGGGAATTGCTGCCGCACCACAGATACCACATGAAGTCCAGATAGCGCTGCGGCGGGTCCTCGCTGAAGAACGCCCGACGGGCAGCCATATCCGCATAATCCATATAGCTTCTGCCCTGATAAATCCTTCCCTCCAGATGGATAGCCTTGAGCGCTCCGTCCTCATCCAGCGGCACACAGCCGTGGAACAGCAGGTTGCCGTTGAACACCTGATACATACTGCCGTGGCTGTACAAAAATTCGACATGGCGCTGTAGCTGCTCGCTTTCCAAAAACAGCTTTTCCAGCTCATCCATGATTTCCCGCTCTGCCTGCGAAAGTTTGTACGGGTCGTCGCGGTCCACCGTCGGAAAACGCTTTTCCTTGAGCGGATAGCTCTTGCCGTCCAGCTCTATGCAGGCGTTTTCATAGTCCACCTTATCCAGCAGCAGGCGATCCTCCATCTGATATTCCGGGTTGCGGCGGATGATCTGTCCCTCCAGTTTAAACAGGATGATGGAGATTGCCTTCTTGGCTGCCTTGTTTGGGTCCTCTTCGTCGTACATCTTTTCTGCAAACAGCACCAGCGGACGCAGGCTGATGCCATAGCCCTGCTCCAGCACCGAGATGTTGTTGTAGGACAGGCAGTTGCGCACCACCGCAGCGATGCACGCCTGACTGCCGCAGGCAGCACCCATCCACAAAATGTCGTGGTTGCCCCATTCGATGTCCAACGAGTGATGGTCCATCAGCATATTGAGGATAGCGTCCGGTCGCTCCCCTCGGTCGAAGATATCGCCGACGATGTGCAGATGGTCCACCGCCAGGCGCTTAATCAGGCTGGACAGCGCGATGATAAAGTCATCCCCTTCCTCCAGACGCAGCAGGGTGTCGATAATTTTGCTGTGGTAGACCATCTGGTTGTTGTCCTCGTCCGGCTGTGCGTGCAGCAGCTCATCCAGGATATAGCTGTACTCGCTGGGCATTGCCTTTCTAACCTTTGAGCGGGTGTACTTGGAAGAAAGCAGCTTTGCAAGGTCAATCAGTTTTTGCAGCACAAAGCGATACCATTCTTCGGTGTTGCGCCCTTCTTCGTGTATCCTGCGCAGCTTTTCCTGCGGGTAGTAGATCAGGGTACACAGGCTGGAGCGTTCCCGCGCGGTCAGTACCTCTTCAAATGCCATGTCCACCTTTTCCCGGATAACACCGGCGGAATTGTTCAGGATATGGAAAAACGCCTCGTACTCTCCGTGCAGATCACTCATAAAATGCTCGGTCCCCTTGGGCAGGTTCAGGATGGCTTGCAAATTGATGATCTCTGTACAGACCTGCTGCCTTGTTGGATATTTTTCCGACAGCAGGCGCAAAAATTTCATGCGGTCCCCGGTAATGTTCATCTGGTTCACACCTCCATAGATTACACAGAGCAGGCCTCTTCTTTCCTGCTCTGTTTTATTTTTAACAGGAACAAAGAAACCGGAGGCAAAGCTGCGTTACAGACTTTGCTTCCGGTTTCCTTGTTATCCTTTATCTGCCGCAGCAGTTTTTATACTTTTTGCCGCTTCCGCATGGACATGGGTCGTTTCTTCCGACCTTTTTGCCCTGACGGCGGATAGTTGCAGGTGTTACAGTGCCGTCCGAGCTGGTGGCTGTCGGCTGAGCAACCTGCTCACGCTTTGGCGCTTCCTGTGGCATTGGTGCGTTTGGCTTGCGGAATGGCGCCAGCAGGAGAATCTTGACGGTTTCCTCACGGATACCGGCAATCATCTCATCGAACATATCGAAGCCTTCGATTCTGTACTCAACAACCGGGTCCTTCTGTCCGTAGGAGCGCAGCGAAATACCCTTCTTCAGCTCATCCATCGCATCGATGTGGTCCATCCACTTGGTATCGACCTGTTTGAGCAGGACTACGCGCTCGAGTTCACGGGTGATGTTTTCACCCAGTTCCTCCTCACGTTTGGCGTACAGCTGGTGAACCTTTTCTTTGATCTGCTCGCCCAGCTCCTTGCGGTCTACCTTCTTGAGCTCATCATCCTCCAGCTCCAGCAGAGAGCCGGCAATCAGCCCGATAAAGTAGTTGCGGAAGCCTTCCATATTCCAGTGATCCGGCTCCACGCCCTCTGGCATATACATTGCCATTGCAGAATCGACCGTTTCGTCCATCATGGAAAGGATGGACTCCTTGAGGTCCTCGCCGTCCAGCACCTTGTTGCGCTGTGCGTAGATGATCTCACGCTGTTTGTTCATAACGTCGTCGAACTGCAGGACGTTCTTACGGATACCAAAGTTGCGTCCTTCAATCTTTCTCTGGGCGCTTTCGATGGTGTTGCTCAGGATGCGGTTTTCAATCGGGGTGTTCTCGTCGATTTTCAGCGAATCCATCATGCTGTTGATGCGGTCGCCGCCGAACAGACGCATCAGATCATCCTCAAGCGAGAGGTAGAAGCGGGAGCAGCCCGGGTCACCCTGTCGACCGGAACGTCCGCGCAGCTGGTTGTCGATACGTCTGGATTCGTGGCGCTCGGTGCCGACGATGAACAGACCGCCTGCTTCCTTAACCTTTTCTGCCTCCGGGCGCAGCTCTTCTTTAAACTTTTTGGAAAGCTCGGTGAAGCGCTGGCGGGCTTCGATAATCTCTTCGTCATCGGTGTCGCCAAAGCCGGTTGCTTCCACAATCAGGTTTTCATAGTAGCCTTCCTTGCGCATCTGGTTTTTCGCAAGGTACTCGGCGTTACCACCCAGCATGATGTCGGTGCCTCGACCTGCCATGTTGGTCGCGATGGTAACCGCTCCATACTGACCTGCCTGTGCAACGATCTCTGCTTCCTTCTCGTGGTACTTGGCGTTGAGCACCTGATGCTTGATGCCGTGACGTTTGAGCAGTGCGCTCAGACGTTCGGAGGTCTCAATCGAAACGGTACCAACCAGAACCGGCTGTCCTTTTTCGTGGCACTCTTTTACCTGCTCGACAACGGCGTTAAATTTTCCGTTCTCGGTTTTATAAACCACGTCCGGCATATCGTTTCGGATGACCGGCTTGTTGGTTGGAATCTCGATAACGTCCATGCCGTAGATTTCGCGGAACTCCTGCTCCTCGGTCATCGCGGTACCGGTCATACCGGACAGCTTTTCGTACATACGGAACAGGTTCTGATAGGTGATGGTCGCCAGTGTCTTGGATTCCCGTTTGACCTCTACGCCCTCTTTTGCTTCGATTGCCTGATGCAGACCCTCGCTGTAACGACGTCCGTTCATGATACGTCCGGTGAACTCGTCGACAATCATAACCTCATTGTCCTTGACAACGTAGTTGATGTCGCGCTGCATGGTGCCGTGCGCCTTGATTGCCTGGTTGATGTGGTGCTGGATGGTGGAGTTTTCCATATCCATCAGGTTTTCCAAGCCGAAGAATTCTTCCGCCTTTTTAACACCGGACTTGGTCAAAGTTGCAGTCTTTGCCTTTTCATCGACGATGTAGTCGGCATCAATAACATCGTCGTGTTCTTCCTTGTCATCCAGCTCTTTTACCTTGTACATCTTCAGGGTGCGGGCAAAGCGGTCCGCTACCTTGTACAGGTCGGTGGATTTGTCTCCTCTGCCGGAGATAATCAGCGGGGTTCTAGCCTCGTCAATCAAAATCGAGTCGACCTCGTCGACAACGGCAAAGTAATGACCGCGCTGTACACGGTTTTCTTTATAAATCTGCATATTGTCACGCAGATAGTCAAAACCAAACTCGTTGTTGGTTCCATAGGTAATGTCCGAATTATATGCCTTCTGGCGGTCTGCCGGCTCGATGTCGTGGATGACCAGACCGACGGTCAGTCCCAGCCAGCGGTAGACCTTGCCCATCTCTTCCGAGTCACGCTTTGCAAGGTAGTCGTTGACGGTGACAACATGGACGCCCTTTCCGGTCAGCGCATTCAGGTAAACCGGCAGGGTAGCAACCAGTGTCTTACCTTCACCGGTCTTCATCTCAGCGATACGCCCCTGATGCAGCACGATACCGCCGACAATCTGCACCGGGAAGTGCTTCATGCCCAGCACCCTCCATGCAGCCTCGCGGCAGGTAGCAAATGCTTCCGGCAGGATGTCATCCAGCGACTCTCCGTTGCTCAAACGCTCCTTGAGCTTTGGAGTCATCGCTTTCAGCTCCTGGTCGGACATTTTGGAAAATTGTTCGTCCAGCGCAAGGACCTTGTCGCGAATCGGATAGATTCGCTTGAGCTCTCTTTCAGAGTAGGTCCCAAAGATTTTATCCATCAATCCCATAATTTTTTTACACCTCATTTTTAAAAGGAACTGTCCCTGGGGTGACATCGGATGTGCTTTTGGAGCCTTCCTCCTGCCTGGGGAACTGTTCTCTATCTTTTCCCTTGTCGGGGTTTCTTTTTTAATAAGAAGACAATGGCTGTTCTTTGTTTACAGCACGTCTATGATATTGTAACTCTACAAACCCCTTTTTGTCAAACTGTGTGGGGGTGTTTCTTTAAATAAATTGTGTCTATTTTAAAAATTATACCCGCAGCGTTGTCAACGCGGCAAAAAGCCTGTCAAAAAAGGGCAGAACCGCCGCAGAATTTTTGCCATAGCTATATAAAAAAGGCAGCGGGTCCGCTGCCTTTTTTCTTATTTCAGCTCGATAGTGTACTCAAATCCGTACTCTGCCTGCAAAGCCTTGACCTTCTCCTCGTTGTCCTCGATAAAGGATGGGGTGTAGACCGATTTGCCTTCCTTTTTGTAGTCCTCCAGGATGGCTTCCAGCTTTGCCCAGCATTCTTCGCGTCTTTCTTCAGCAGTCGTTTCCAGATTGATTACAAATTCTCTGTGCTTTGGGATTCTTGCTTTCATAGTTTCCGATTTCCTTTCTGCGCCCAGGAGCTTTTGAACGCCCTGTTTTTCTCCTTCATTTTAACCTCTTAAAGCCGCTTCGTCAAGGCAAATCTTCTCATTTCTTTTTGCAGGCGGGTCAACATCGTCGATATTGTCATCCGATAAACTGCAACAAGACCACTTCCGTTTAGGAAGTGGTCTTGTTTTCTTTTACAAGCCTTCTACTGCCTTTGACAGCACCTTGCCGATTGGCTGGCGAATCACAAGCGAGGCTTTGCGGTCATACGGCGTTTCGGTTTTGTTGATGAGCACAAGCTCCCTGCCGCCGTAGTATTGCAGCAGACCCGCCGCCGGATAGACTGCCAGCGAGGTGCCGCCCACGATCAGCAGGTCGGCTGCCATGATGTAGCGCACTGCACCCTCCAGCACATCGCTGTCCAGGCTCTCCTCATACAGCACCACATCCGGCTTGATGACACCACCGCAGAAGCAGCGCGGAACACCCTTGCCCTTGTACTCCAGCATCTGCTCGAGCGAATAGGAAGCGCCGCAGCGGATACAGTGGTTGCGCAGCACGCTGCCGTGCAGCTCGTACACCCGCTTGCTGCCCGCCTGCTGGTGCAGCCCGTCAATATTCTGGGTGACGACCGCCGACAGTTTGCCCTGTGCTTCCAGCTCTGCCAGCGCATAGTGCGCAGCATTCGGCTTTGCCTGCGGATACACCATCCTGTCAAAATAATACTCAAAAAACTGCTCGGTGTGCCGCTTAAAGAAGCTGTGGCTGAGCATCGTTTCGGGAGGATAGGGGTAGGTCTTTGCCTGCTTGCTGCCGTACAGCCCATCCTCGCCGCGAAAATCGGGTATGTTCGATTCGGTCGACACTCCGGCTCCACCGAAGAAAACAATGTGGCTGCTGTTTTCCAGCAGCTCCCTGAGCTTCTGCTGTTCTGTCATCCCTGCTCCTCCTTTGTTGTGGATTGACGGTCGGTTTACTGATGGCTTTCCCCGGTGACCATGCCCAGCAGCTGCATACTTCTGTGCATAAAGCCCTGCATCTGCTCTGCGCTCAGCGGCTTGTGTGCCAGCTGTGCCAAATCATATACCTGCTTGCAGACCAGCTCGCGTTTCTCGTCCGGCAGCGTCTCCAGTGAGCGGATGATCGGGTTCTCTCGGTTGAGCACCAAAGTCACCTGTGCAGGACCGCCGAAGCTCTCTCCAAAGGCGCGGCTCATATCCTGGATTCTGCGGGCATACTCGGACAGCAGGATGACTGCCGGTGTTTCATCGCTCTTTAAGCTTTCCACCTGGTACTCCAGCTTTTCCTCCGGCAGCGCCTGTTTAAAGCGCTCGATCAGCTGTTTGTCCTGTTCCTCCTGCTGCTGTTTCTCCTCCTCGGTCTGTTCGGTCTTGAGCGCGCTGCCAAGGTCCGAGTCGATGCGCAGGAATTTGAGCTTCTCCTGTTCCTTATATTCGAGCATACTGATAAAGTGCGGGTCGATCACATGGGTCAGCACCGCAGCGGTCAGCCCGTTCTGACGGAACATCGAGATATACTGCGCCTGCAGGTTTTCATCGGTGACATAATAAATCTTGTTTTCGTCCGCCTTCGGGTACTCCTCGAGTGTTTTGTACTCTCCGTCGATGGTGTGCAGCAACAGGATGTCCTTCATGCGGTCATAGAATTTTTCATCCTTCAGGCAGCCAAACTTGATGAAGGCAGAGATGTCGTTCCAATATTTTTCATAGGTTTCCCGGTCGTTTTTAAAGATTTGATGCAGCTTGTCCGATACCTTCTTGGTGATGTGCTGGGCAATCTTCTGCACCTGTCCGTCGTTTTGCAAAAAGCTTCTGGAAACGTTCAGCGGCATATCCGGGCAGTCGATGACGCCTTTGAGCAGCAGCAAAAATTCCGGGATAACCTCCTTGATGTTATCGGCAACAAAGACCTGGTTGCTGTACAGCTTGACCTGTCCCGGAACCACCTCCAGACGGTTGACCTGCTTTGGAAAATACAGGATGCCCTTGAGGTTAAATGGGTAATCGACGTTCAGATGAATCCAGAACAGCGGCTCGTTGAAATCCATAAACACCTTCTGGTAGAAGGCTTTGTACTCCTCGTCGGTACACTCGCTCGGGGATTTCAGCCACAGCGGCTGGGTGTCGTTGACCGGCAGCGGTTTGACGGTGCGCATCTTATCGGTGCCATCCTCGTTCTTCTCCATGTTGCCGTCCTTATCGTACACCGGACGCTGCTCATCGTGCGGATTCAGATAGATTTCATAGGGCATGAACTGGCAGTATTTGTTCAGGATTTCGCGGATGCGGCTCTCCTGCAAAAATTCCTCCTCACCCTCGGTGATATTCATAATGATGGTGGTTCCGTGTTCGGTGCGCTCGCCGTCCTCGATTTCATAGCTGTCCTCCCCGGAAGAAGTCCAGTGAACCGGCTTTGCATCCGGCTGGAAGGAAAGGGTCTGAATCTCGACGGTGTCGGACACCATGAACGACGAATAGAAGCCCAGACCGAAGTGACCGATGATGCCTGCCGCCTCGCTGGCATCCTCTCCGTACTTCTGCAAAAATTCCTCTGCACCGGAGAAGGCAACCTGGGTGATGTAGCGTTCTACCTCATCCTCGGTCATACCGATGCCGTTGTCCGAAACAATCAGCTGCTTTTTCTCACTGTCGATACGCACCTCCACCCTCGGCTGGTAGCCGTCCTCCTGCGGCGCCTGTCCGATGCCGCGCAGGCTGATGAGCTTTTTGATTGCATCGCAGCTGTTGGAAACAATCTCTCTTAAAAAGATGTCCTTATCCGAATACAGCCACTTTTTGATGATTGGAAACATATTTTTGGAATTGACGCTGATTTGACCTTCCCGTTTCATTTGAAAAGACCTCCCAAGACTGTGGTAATAAAAAATCGGACTTGCAAGCTTTCGCCGTTTGCAGAAGGAAGGGGGTGATTGCCCCTCCTCGCTGCAAAACCCGTAAGGTAATGTCCATATAGAATCCTGCAAATCTATATTAAATCTACAAAATTATTTTACTCTTTTGCTATGAAATGTCAATCTCTTACGGAAAAACTTTTAAATTTCTTCAAAAATTACCGAACGCTTCCATTATCCATACTATTTTCAACAAAATTCGACATCCGTTTTCTTTTGCAGTGTGTGTAAAACTATTTCTAAAGAGCCATACTAAGCCATCAAGAGGATATTTTTCGGAAATTTCCCGTTTGCGTTAAAAGAATATTACCAAATGTAAAATCCGTTTTCACAGCTATCCACAAATCTTCCCGCAAGCAAAAGGCTTTTATTTCAGATATTTTCCACATTTTCAACCGAGTTATCAACATATTCCCGATACGCTCCGCTTTTTCTGTCGAATTTTCTTATACTTTTTGGATAATTTCTGATTTTACCATTGTTTTCAACTTTATCAACAGTATTATCAACAATTCCCCTGCTACTTTAAACAAGAAAGGTGGTATCTCCCATGGTAAGAGGAACCAACAAACGCATCATCGAAATCAACGACACCCAAAACCCTTACTTTGAGCGCGCTGTGCTGTATCTGAAGGACAGCCAGGCAGACTCCTGCAAAAAAACGCTGGAATCGCAGGCACAGCATTTTTTAGGCAGCATCCGCGCTCCGCTGCTGCATCGCGCCCGCCCGGCGTTCCTGTGCAGCCACAGCCGGCTGTGGCAGGGTCTTTCTCTTCTGCTTTCCGCAGCGGCAGGCGGCACCCTGACCTTTTTGCTGCTGCACTGACGCGCTTTACGGACAGCGGTAAAACTTTTTCCCCAAACTTTTTCCTTTTACAATGCAAATCCTTCCAAAATATGCTATAATGAAAACTACTGAATCGCTTCCGGTCTGTTGTCCGGCGGCGCACCATTCGCCAAACCAAATTTGACATATTTTTCGGAGGTATTGCACGTGCCCAGAGAAACTGTATCTGAAAACCAATCCCGTGAAAGCTCGGTCATCGCAGGACGCAACGCCGTTGCCGAAGCGCTGAAAAAAGGTCGCCCGATCGACTGCATTTATATCCTCAAAGGAGCCGACCGCGGCAGCATGGGCAAAATCATCGCCCTTGCCAAACAGGCGGGCGTTCCCATCAAGGATGCGGCAGCACAAAAGCTGGACACCCTTTGCGAAGGAGTGGTCCACCAGGGCGTTGTCGCCATGGCTGCTTGCCATGATTTTTCCAGCATGGAGGACATCTTCCAGAAAGCCGGCGACCAGCCTCCCTTTGTTATCATCTGTGACAACATCGAAGACCCGCACAATCTCGGCGCCATCATCCGTACCGCCGAAGCGGCAGGCGCACACGGGGTCATCATCCCCAAACGTCGCGGTGTCGGTCTGACCGCCACCGTTGCCAAAACCTCCGCCGGAGCGGTGGAATATATGCCGGTGGTACGGGTACCCAACATCGTGTCCACTATCGAGGAGCTCAAGCAGAAGGGTCTGTGGATTTTCTGCGCCGACATGGACGGACAGCCTTGGTGCTCAACCGACATGGGCGGTCCGATCGGCATCGTCGTCGGTGCAGAGGGCAGCGGTGTCAGCCGCCTGACCAAGGAGCATTGTGACTTTGTCGTTTCGCTACCGATGAACGGTCAGGTCAACTCGCTCAACGCCTCGGTTGCCGCAGCCATCGTGATCTATGAGGCAGTCCGTCAGCGCAGCGGTCTGCCAGCCTTTGTTAAAAAGAATTAACTCTCCTGTCAGGGATAGGAAAAAGGAGATTTGAAGATGAGCAAGCAGTATGATGTCGATGATATTCTCAATGAGATCAAGGAAAAAAAAGCGCGCCAGAACGCTTCTCAGTCTGCCCGCGCCGGACGAGGCTCTCCCGCCGCACGTCCCAAACCGGTCAGCGAAAACATCGAGGACCTTTCCTCCCAAGCATACCGGCAGCCTCAACCGGAGCTTGTGACCCAACCAAGACCAACCGTTCAGCCGCCACAGGCTGTTTCATCCGAGCCGCGCGAACCGCAGTCGGCTGCCCGCACCGCAGTCAAACCGCCGCGCTCAACCGAACACGATGATATGAGCAACACCGGCGTCTTTTTCTCCTCGCTGTCCAACCACCGCGAATCGGTCAAGGTACAGCAGGAACATCTGGCAGAACTTCGCCGCCAGGAGGAGCTGCTTCGCCA
>ULYF01036725.1_pt1 | contig 14210 bp, 10 predicted proteins | sample 1961941 | NCBI WGS metagenome assembly ULYF01 (sample SAMEA4835857, study PRJEB28245) | human gut metagenome | biome: gut microbiome; material: fecal sample | place: Denmark | collected 2008 | reverse complement strand
AATGGGGAAAGTTAGAGGAATAATTATATAAATTTCAGTTTATACATTTATTTTTTGCACATTTGTCGTAATTATTGACTTTATTGTGCATAAAGTCTATTATATTGTTGCAGTGATTATTTGTGTTGTTTTCAGACGCAAAATGTTTGAAAACATAATTTTTTAGAATCGGGGTTATTATTATGAATTTTGATTTCTTGCGTTCGGCAACCGCATCGAGTTCAGCTTACAGAGTAGTTTGCGGTGAAATGATTATTGACAGCAATATGTGGAATGTTCACAACGAGGTTCTTGTGGCTGTTGTAAGGGACGGCTATATGACCGTTGAAATGGGTGCTGACACTTATTCGCTCTCAACAGGCGACATTTACTTTATTTCACCTAATCAGAGATATAAAATTAATAATACAGGCAACGCAAGAGTTGACGTTATTCTTCTTAACCTTTCAAATCCTGCATCGCTCACTCAGGAGTTTATTCCGCAGAGTCTGATCAGAGGTCTTGTAACAGGCAACTGCACTCACTTTGCAAAGGTTACAAGAGGCGACTACCGTTATAACAATCTTATTGACGATATGAACACGGTTATTTCTGCCGAGAACGAAAAGCACGAGTTCTTCCAGATTCTTGTTCACGGCAAAATGTACGACATTTTCTATATTCTTTTCTCATCGGGTCTTGTTAAGATTTGTGATGTTGAGGCTCAGGGCAAAAAGTACCGTGCTCTCCGCAGAATTACGGAATATATCAACAACAACTTCTGCGACAGCATCACTCTCGATACAATAGCTCAGACAACAGGTCTCAGCCGTTACTATGTGTCGCATCTCTTTAAGGAGCTTATGAATACAACATTTGTAAACTACCTTAACGAGCTCAGACTGACAAGAGCCGCCATGCTTCTTACTACAACAGACACTCCCGTTATCGAAATTGCAGGTATGTCGGGCTTCAACAACATTTCAAACTTTAACAGAGCATTCAAAATGTACTACGAAACAACACCTTCAAAGTACAGAAGAGCCGAGAAACAGTCATTTTAAATAAGTATTTTCAAAATAAAAAGCCGGTGCATATGCGTCGGCTTTTGTTTATGGTAATAATTTGTCCGCTTAGGTAATATTGTTTAAAAAAGGCAGTTCATTTTTGTAGAATGCTTAAATTGAAAAGAAAAGCATACCGTGGTATAATTGTTATATGTGTGACAGCGTGTCTTTTTGTGCGTCATTTGTGTTTAGAAGTATTAAACGGCGGTGAAACGATGAAGTTTTTTAATAAAAATATAAACAAGGTTTTGTCGGTTGTGCTTGTTGTAGTATCCGTTTTGGTAGTTTTGCAGTTCGTCTGCTCAAACGGTACTCTCAACGCCGGAGAAACTCCGACAGAATCGGCAATGGCAAGGGTAAATCCGAATATTCGGAAGATTGTTCCGACAACAACTGTTTCCGCAACAACCGTACCCGTTGAAACAACAACGGCAAAGCCTAAAGCAACCAAGGCAACAACTCAGCCTCAGACAAAAGCCACAAAGGCAACAAAAGCGACAACTCAGCCCGTGACAACAACACAGGCAACCGTTCCGTTTGCTACGGCAATTCCGCCAAAAGAGCCTGTTGATTACCAATCTCAATGGGACGCAGGTTATCTTGTGGCAATTGACAATCCGGACAAAACCTATGAATGCTCCAAGGTAACGCTTACCGATGAGGACAGGGATCTTCTTGAAAGACTTTGCATGGGCGAATTCGGTTCGGGCGGTTTTATAGGAGCGGCACTCATTGCTCAGTCGGTAAAAGATGCAATGTGCTTTGACGGTTATCCGACAGTTGCCTCGGTTATCGAGAACTGCCATTATACCGGCAGTACCAAAATCGGCACAAATCAGGAATGTATTCAGGCGGTAAGCTATATCTTTGACGAAAACAAGGATGCCGTTCAGCACCGCATTATGTATATGTATAATCCCGATATGGTTCAGAGCGCTTTCCACGAAAGTCAGAACTATATCCTGACATATCAGACTGTCAGATTTTTTGACAGGTGGGGGTATTGACGAAAATCCTTGATTTTCGTCAGCTAAATTCACGCAAGCGTGAGCTAAATTTGCTACGCAAGCTAAATTATCCTACGGATAGCTAAATTGTCCTGACGGACAGGTAAAAGTTAATAGTGAAAAGTTACGGTCGGGAAGATACATTGCAAAATGCAAAGCTGTATTTCCCGACCGTTTATTTTATCATAAAACTGTATACTATGTCTTTGCACTGTTGTATACTATGTTACTACACTGCACATATTATCCGCCCGCACGGCGAGCCGCCGTTCCCAATTCGTGTAGATAGTTTGTGCAATGCTAAAACATATTATACCCGAGCGTAGTATTGTAGTTGTTCGCCCGTTCGTGTGCAATGCACACGATTGCACGCAATGCGTTCAAAATTGGATCCATAATTTGTGTTATTACCTACCGATGTCCGATGAACGCCCGTACCGTAATCAAAACTCAACAACCTCTTTTTCTTCAATTTTGTCTGTCGGTTCGATTTTTTCTTCGGAATATTTATCCTTGAAACCGTCAATTACTTCGCATATGATTTTTGTTGACGTCATAAACATTACTCTGATTTTGAATTTTTTCCTGACATACTTATTGACTGCGCCGGCGCCCATTGTGCCGTTGGCTTTGGTGTACGGCGAATTTGCGATATAGCCGACTGTGCCGATGTTTTTCATCGTGACCTTAATTGCCTCGCTGTCATACGGGTTGTTGTGTTCCTTTTTGCATGTCAGTTTTTTGCCGATGCTGAACGGATTGAAACCGTAGTAATATTTCATTCCCGTGATTGTAACATAAACCTTTTTCATAATAAATTCCTCCTTCGATTTTGTGGATTATCGTCTGCGGCGATTTCTGTGGTGGGTGGGTTTCTTTTTTATCCCCATAATCGTCTTTACAGAACCTGACACAGCGTATGCCGTGAAGATGTAGACACAGAAATTCAGCATTGTTATTCCTCCTCGTTTTCATTTGCCTTCCTTACTGTATCTATATTTTATCAAAAGAGGTGTCCGATAAAACGGACTTTGGTAATGACCGCAAACGGTCATTACAGTGAAATTCGCCGTTGGCGAGTGAAATCTGACTTTGTCAGGTGAAATCGTTCTGTCGGACGGTGAAATTGCCCTATTGGGCAGTTGCGGTCGTGAAGACAGTCTGCAAAATGATAAACAAAAGTTCCCGATTAATTTGATTCGCTATGCGAATCAATCTGTAGAATACAAAACAAAAATGCATCAGAGCCTTACCGGGCATCTGATGCATTTTATTTATCTGACTGTCTTCTCAAATTACAGGCGGTGGTACACCACCAACCTTAATTTTCCATTTTCAACTTTCAATTAAAAAATAACGCTCGGGCGATAATGTTTGAACTATCGCAAACTGTCTTCACGAACAGGGCGCAGCGACACGCTGCCGGCGACTCGCCGTTATTTAAGAGTTTTCATACATTGCTTGAATGTTTCGATTACATACCATGCTTCATCGTCTGTGAGAGTTGAGTTCATCGGGAGGGTGAGCTGGTTTTTGTGCATATTATACGCATTCGGATAATCGGTAATCTTGAAACCACGCTTGTTGTATGCCGAAAGCAACGGCAATGGCTTGAAGTGGACATTGCACATTACGCCGTGGTCAGCCATCATATTATAGAACTTGTTACGGTATTCTGCGTCTTTGCCGATAAATCTTACAAAGTAAAGGTGACCGCTGCTGCGGTGGTTTTCATCGCAGTGATTAAGCACCTGAACAGGCAAATCCTTAAATTCTTCGTTGTAAAGCTTTATAAGTTGATGTCTGCGGTCGAGCATTTGATCGTAGCGTTCAAGCTGAGCCACACCGATTGCGGCAAGCACATCGGTCATATTACACTTGTACTGAGTGTCAACAACATCATATTCCCACGATGCGACTTTGTTTTTTTGATATGCGTCCTTGGTCTGACCGTGAAGCGAGAGAAGCATATACTGCTTGTACATTTCTTCCTCGTCAATTCCGTCATGTGAACGGTGAACAGCCGCACCGCCCTCGGCAGTTGTCATATTCTTTACAGCATGAAAGCTGAAGTTTGTGAAGTCGGCAATTTCACCGCACATTTTACCGTGCCATTGCGCACCGAATGCGTGAGCGCCGTCAGCCATAACAATAACTCTGCCGAACTTTTCCTGAAGCTCGTTGCGTGGATTGAAAACGCCTTTCTTTCTTTCAACAGCCTCAAAAATACGGTCATAGTCGCACACAACACCTGCAAGGTCAACAGGAATGATAACCTTTGTATTGTGGTTGATTGCCGCCTCCATTTTATCGTAGTCCATTTCAAAGCTGCCGCTTTTGCAGTCAACCATAACAGGCTTTGCGCCCACATGGTAGATGATTGATGCGGTTGCCGTGTAGGTGTATGCCGGAACGATAACCTCATCTCCCGGACCGATGCCGAGAATACGCAGAGTAAGTTCGGCACAAGAGGTCTGCGATGAAAGGCAGACAGCCTTTTCCGTGTGACATCTTTCTGCAATACGGCTTTCAAAAAGCTTTGTTTCGGGGCCTGTTGTAATCCAGCCCGATTTCAGAACCTTTATAACTTCGTCAATTTCTGCCTGAGAAAGGTCAGGCGGCGAAAAGGGAATTTTTCTCATTTTAAATTTCTCCTCGGATACAGCCGTGCATTAACCACTGCCGTACACAAACTATAGACAAATCTGAAAATATTTACACTCCATTATACAACGCAAGTCATAAAAAGTAAAGTTCCAAAATACCCAAAATATACTCTGAAAATGCGGTTTTGTATGGTGTATGAGCCGTATTGCAGTTGATTTTCAGCTTTTTTCGCTTTTGGAGGCTTTCTTTTGCAGATATTTCTTTTTTGTTGCAAGACCGCCTCTTATGTGCCTTTCGCTTTTGTTGGTGTCAAGAATTTCCCTCACCTGTCGGTAAAGTGCAGGGTTAAGTACCTTTAGCCGTTGGCTGACATCCTTATGCACGGTGCTTTTGCTCACACCGAACTTTTTTGCCGTACTTCTCACGGTTGCCTTGCTTTCGATTATGTATTCGCCGAGCATTGCCGCTCTTTCTTCTACGATACCTTTCACATACAGCCCTCCTGTCTGTCCTCCTTAGGTGGACATCTGTAATAGATTGTATGTGCATACAGCGGATTGTATGACGGTATAGTTTAGCATGTTTTGTTGCGCTTGATTGTGTTTTATTGCGTTTTATTGCGTTTTATCTGTAATTAAACTAAATTTTTGTATAAACAGACAAATTAGTGTTCATAACTTCGGTGTTTATGTGAATTGAATTGTTGTGCCTGTGAATGGTATAATTTAGTTGTAAAAGTCAGAGAAAATCAAATTTTTTTGTGCATTTTGTATCTTTGACTCAAGAAGGGGAAATATACATGAAAAAATTAACAGGTAAATTATTTGCAATGATTCTCACGGTATCGGTTGCAGTATCCTGTGTGGTGTCAACGGGCATTTTCACAGCCTCGGCATACACAGCGCCGAAAAAAGGCAAAATTGTTTACAACAAAGCAATACACAATAAATACAGCAAGGTCGAGAATACGATTCTTGACAGCCTTAAAAATTTTGACGATAAAATTGATATCAGCAGTCTAAATGTGCCGAGAAGTGATATTTCGGAAATTTTTAGGGTGCTGACATTGACTCATCCTGAGCTTTACTATGTGAATCAGGGATTTTCGTACTCCTACTATCCGTCAGAGGACACGATTACATCAATCCATCCCGAGTACACAATCAGCAAGAGCGAGTATGTAACACAGAAAAAGTTGCTTGATAAAGAAACCGAGAGAATACTTTCACTTGTAAAAGAGGATATGACCGATTCCGAAAAGGCTCTTGTAATCCACGATGAGCTTGCCATTATGAGCGAGTACAGCACATCAGATTACAACAAGGCTGATATTTACAATTCGCTTGTTGAAAAGACTTCCGTATGTCAGGGCTATGCGCTTGCGTATTCCTACATGCTTTCACTTGTCGGAATAGACTCCGAACTTGTTGATTCAAACTCAATGAACCATATGTGGAACAAGGTTCATATCGGCAACGCTTGGTATAATGTTGATGTTACATGGGATGATCCTATTAATGACCGACCGGGACACGCTCAGCATACATACTTTCTTTTAAGCGACAATGCCATTCAGAATCTTCCATCAAAGCACTATGATTACACAATAAGCAACAGCGCAAATTCGACAAAATATGATAATTACGAAATCCATAATTTCGACACAAGGCTTTGCGAAGTTAACGGTGAATTTTACGGCTTTGTCAACAACAATTCTTCAGCTAACAAGGGTGCATTGTTAAAATACAAGCTTGACAGCAATACTACATATGAGGAAAAGCTGAAATTGAACGAAAGATGGAGCGCAGGCGGTAATTCCTACTGGATAAATACATTTATGAGCCTTGAAAAATACAACGATACTCTGTATTTTAATACCTCCGACGCCGTGTATTCATACGATGTTAAAACAGGCAGACAGGCAGTTGTCGCATCCGATATCAGTGGTGTGTCCGCATCATCAGGCAGGCTTTGCTACGGAATGGTTCTCAAGGGTGACGCAATGTATGCCGCCGTGTCGGATTCTCCGAACAACAAAGCGACTTTGAAGTATATAAAAAGGGTTGACAAAGACAGTCTTGCAATCGGTATGACAAACTATATTATGATTTCAAGCACAAATTCAATTGAAAAAGCATATTACGGTGACGCAAACGGTGACGGCAAAATCAATGTTTCCGATGCAACCGCAATTCAGAAAGCAATTGTGGGTCTTATCAATCAGAACGAGATAGAGCGTATAAACTCTGATGTAAACTTTGATTCCGATATTACCGTCATTGACGCAACCACAGTTCAGAGGTATATTGTAAGGCTTATATAACGGCAAGCCGTTGGCAAATTGAAAATGGAAAATTTAGGACTGCGGTGGCACACCGCAGTCCTTTCGAGAAGATAGTTAGATTAGGAAATTGCATTGATGCCCGATACGGCATTGATGCAATTTTTGTTTTATTTATATAATTTTAATTTGTACAAATCTTTGCGTGGTTATCTGCAGGCGTATAATATCCGCCCATACAAATTTGCAACAACTTCCATATATACAAAAACGGTCGGGCGACAATGTTTTGCATTTTTGCAAATTGTCTTCCCAACCATAATTTTCCATTTTCCATTTTCAATTTTCAATTTTATGCCCGAACCGTACACCGTTACTGTTCAATATCGCTATTGATTTACCCATGCAATTATGCTATAATTCTAAGGATATAGTGTATTAACGGAGGCTTTGGAATGCTGGATTCATATGTTGAAATTGACCTTGACAAAATCGGTGCAAATGCCCGTGCGATAACACAAAAATACAGCGACTACAAATATTTTATTGCCGTTCTCAAGGGTGACGGTTACGGTCACGGTATGGAAGTGGCAAATGAAATGTACAAAAACGGCATTAACTATTTTGCCGTGTCCTCTCTTGAGGAGGCTCAAAGCTTTCGTAAGGTCAACAAGGACGCTCCGCTTTTGTGCCTGCATCCGGTTCATCTTTCGAGAATTGAGGAGGCAAAGCGGCTTAATCTCACCATTGCCGTGAATGAGCTTGACTACCTCAAAAGGTTGCTTGATTTGAACATTGACTGCAATTTCAAGGTTCATCTCCAGATTGATACAGGATTTAACCGCCTCGGCTTCAAGGATAAGAACGAGGTTAAAACTGCCGTTGATATGATTAACGGTTCAAATTTTGTTCTTGAGGGAATTTATCAGCATTTTGCAACAGCCGGAATTTTTGATCCCCATTGGGACGAGCAGGTCAGAAACTTCAAGGAGCTTACATCGCTTATTGATTTGAATAAAATCCCGATTGTCCATATGGGCAGTTCCGTTTCAATGCTCACCCACCCGAAACAGCCTTTTACAACAGGCGTGAGAATGGGCATTGCAATCTACGGCTACAATGTTGCCCCCGATTCTCTTTCAAATTCGCCAAAGGACAAACTTCGCAAAATGCGAAACAATTACTTCATTAAGAAGTACAACATCAGCGAAACATATTTTGATGTAAAGATAGATTTACAGCCGGCTATGAAGATGAAAACCCGTATTCTTCAGCTTAAAAAGGTGAACAAGGGCGAGTGGTTCGGCTACAATGCGTCATACACGGCAGATGAGGATATTATTCTTGCAATTCTTCCTGTCGGCTACAACAACGGCATCGGTCACGCAAATCACAACAGACAGGTTGTTATCAACGGCAAAAAATATCCTGTTGTCGGTGAGATGTGTATGAATATGACGGCTGTTAAGGTTGATTCATCGGTTAAAATTGATGACGAGGTAACGCTCCTCGGTGACGGCATAACAGTTGGAATGTTCGGCAGAAGTTCGGGTATGGGCAATGCTGAGGCGCTTGTGAATATAGGCAAGAACAATCCGAGATTTTATGTAAAAGACGGTAAGGTTGTAAAGGAGAAGTAAGATGGCAGTTTCGGTACACAAATGGCTTTTGAATAAATTCAGAGATATTAACCACAGCAGAATGGATAAGCACATTGACATTATCGCCAAGAACAGCGGTAAGTCAAAGGCTTATATCAAGTTCGACATAATCCGCAACTTTCTCATCAGAGGCACAGGCTACACGGACTATTTCCGTTGCGATTTTATCAACCTTTCGGCTAAAGAGAAAAAAACCTTTGTAACTGCAAAAACTTTCTACAAAATTCTTGAATATCTCAACGATGAGGAATATATCGTTCTTCTTCGTGACAAGCTTGTTTTTGACGAGCTTTTCAAAAAGTATCTCAAAAGAGATTTTATCAACCTTCGCACAGGCAGTAAGGAAGATTTCAAGAAGTTCCTTGACGGCAGAGAAACCGTTTTTGCAAAAGATCCGACAGGCGAGGGCGGTCACGGCATTTCAAAAATCACCGTTGCCGATGTAAAGGACAGCAACAAGCTTTATGATGAACTCAAGGCAAACGGTCAGCTTCTTGTTGAGGAAGCAATCGTTCAGAGCGATGACCTCAACGAAATCAATCCGTGCGTTGTAAATTCATGGCGAGTTGTTACGCTCTATAAGGACGGCAAGGCGCATATAATAAATAACGCTCTCCGTATCAATCAGGACGAGTCGAATGTTATCGGCTGTACAAATGACCTCTACCTCAGCCTTGATGCAGACGGCAGAATCGACAGTAATGTAATTGACGACTACGGCAATGTTTATGACAAACACCCGATGACAGGCAAAAAGTTCTCAGAGGTTAAGATTGCAGGCGTTCGAGAGGCTCTTGACATGGTTGTTGAGGCAGCGGAAAAGATTCCGCAGGTGAGATATATCGGTTGGGATATCGCCTTTTCAAAGAACGGTCCCGTTATGGTTGAGGGCAACGAGTACCCGGGCTATGGACTTTTGCAGTTCTATAAACTAAAAGGCAAACGCACAGGCCACCTGAAAGAAATCGCCGATGTCCTTGGTGACGAGATGAATAACATTAAGCTTTGATTATTCAGCAAAAAACTTTATAATAAAAACAAAAAACAGCACCGATATGACTGACCCGACCCCCAAAAGTTAGACCTAAAAAATCTAACTTTTGGGGGTCGGGTCACAGGACAAAGTATCTGCCCTTGATTATAATTTAGTCAAGGGCAGTTTTATTTTTACAAATTATTTTGTTCAAAATCGATTACGATGATTTTGCTCTTGCTTTTTGATTAAGCCTTACAAACACTTTGCATTGTTCAATACACACTTCTTTTTGCTCTGCTGTAAGACTGCGAAATACTCTTAATAGTTCATCCTCCTGACGAGAAGAGGCTTTGTTGGTTCGACACCCCAAAAGATAATCTATTGAAACACTAAAATAAATTGCAAGAGATTTTAATGTAGCAAAATCGGGTTCACGGGTATTCTGAACATAACTGCTTACTGTTGAGGGAGCTATATTTAATTGTGAAGCTAATTCTTTTTGTGTAATGCCTCGTTCGTCAATTAAAATCCTTAATCTATCACCAAAATTCATTAAATCACCTCGTATATATCTTATATGGTATTGACAAAAATTTTTAGATAATAACACGAAATGCGTTGACAGTTTACGAAACGAGTAATATAATGAAACTAATATACTATATTGACACGGAGGTATGAATATGTTACGGCAACAAACAGAACAGCAAACAAATGAATATCAAAAAGTAAAGAATAAGAACAGCAAATTTTTTCAGATACTAAGTGTTATTCTGATTATTTTACTTTTGCTTGGCACAATAGGTTTTGTTGTGTTTAAGGGTGATTCAAAAGTAGAAAACGGACTTTCTGCATATGAATTGGCTGTAAAATACGGCTATGAGGGAACTGTGCAGGAATGGCTTGATTCTTTTTCAGGCAAATCTGCCTATGATATTGCGGTAGATAATGGCTATTCAGGCACTGAAAAAGAATGGACATCTGCACTTGAAGCTTCATCAAAGCAGGATGGTGCAAGCATAAAGACCGCTTCTTTTTCGTCGGATGGTGAATTGCTTATAACCTTGTCCGACAATTCTGTCTTAAATCTCGGCAAAGCTATAGGTGCTGACGGCAAGAATGGCGCTAATGGCAAGGACGGTACAAACGGAATTAACGGCATTAACGGTAAGGATGGCGTCAATGGTTCTAATGGCAAAGATGGCAAAAACGGAACTAACGGTAAAAATGGTGTTGACGGTAAAGACGGAGCAAACGGTTTAAATGGTGCTGACGGCATTAACGGTACTAACGGTAAAGACGGTGTAGACGGAAAGAACGGTACAAATGGTATTGACGGTGTTGGCATTACAAATGCAAGTATCAATTCTGACGGTCAGCTTGTACTAAACTTTTCAGACGGAAAAACTGTTAATCTTGACAAGGTTGTCGGGATGAACGGTACTGACGGCATCAGTGTTACAAATTCTGAAATCAATTCAAACGGTGAGTTGGTTCTTACATACTCAAACGGACAGCGTTCAAACCTTGGTGTAGTTGTCGGTGCTGATGGTAAAGACGGACTTAACGGAGCAGACGGTAAGAATGGCATAGATGGCACTAACGGTGTTGATGGTAAGGACGGAAAAGACGGCATTAACGGTGTTGATGGCAAAGATGGAAAAGATGGTAAGGATGGTACTAACGGTGTTGATGGTAAGGACGGAAAAGACGGCATTAACGGTGTTGATGGCAAAGATGGAAAAGATGGTAAGGATGGTACTAACGGTATTGATGGTAAAAACGGTACAGATGGTATTAGCGTTATAAAGTCCGAAATCAACTCAAAGGGCGAATTAGTCTTAACTTATTCAGACAATGCAGTTGCTAATCTTGGCATTATAGTAGGTGCTGATGGCAAAGACGGTATCAATGGCGCTGATGGTAAAGATGGAGTTGACGGCATTAACGGTACTGATGGTAAAGACGGCGTCAGTGTAACTAATGCTGAAATCAATTCAAGCGGTGAGCTTGTACTTTCCTATTCGAACGGACAGCGTTCTAATCTTGGAAATGTAATAGGTGCAAACGGACTTGACGGCAAGGATGGAAAAGATGGCGTCAACGGAACTAACGGCACAGATGGCAAGGACGGTAAAGATGGCACAAACGGTATTGATGGTAAAGACGGTATAAGTGTTGTAAAATCGGAAATCAATTCAAAGGGCGAACTTGTTTTAACCTATTCAGATAATACTGTTTCTAACCTTGGTGTTGTAGTTGGTGCTGATGGCAAAAACGGTATCAATGGTGCTGATGGTAAAGACGGTAAAAATGGAATAGATGGTAAGGACGGCGCTAACGGTAAAAATGGTCTTAACGGAAAAGACGGCAAAGATGGTGCCAACGGTGCTGACGGTCAGGACGGAGTTGGTATTCAGAATATAATAATCAATTCAGATAATGAACTCGAAATTACTCTAACAAGCGGTACACAATTAAATCTCGGCAATATTAAGGGTGCGGACGGCAAGGATGGTACAAACGGTGTTGACGGTAAAAACGGTGCTGATGGCAAAGACGGTACTAACGGAACAAATGGCACAGATGGTAAAGATGGTAAAGATGGTATCGGAATTACTGAAACAACAATAAATTCTGTCGGTGAACTTGTTATTAAGTATTCAGACGGAACATCTACAAATCTTGGTACAGTTGTAGGAATTAACGGTCAGGACGGAAAAGACGGTCAAAACGGTACTGATGGTAAGAATGGTAAAGATGGTACTAACGGTAAGGATGGTATCGGTGTTACAAAATCAGAAATCAATTCTGACGGAGAATTAGTAATAACTTATTCTGATGGAACTTCTTCTAATCTTGGTGTTATAGTTGGTGCTAACGGTAAAGACGGTGTCAACGGTAAAGACGGAGTTGATGGTAAGGACGGAAAAGACGGTCAAAATGGTGCAGACGGCAAAGATGGAAAAGACGGCATTGGCATTTCTAATGTAGTTATAAATTCAGACGGTGAATTGGAACTTGCTTTCTCCGATTCATCAAGTATTAACCTCGGCTGTATTGTCGGAAAAGACGGCAAGGACGGTATTAACGGAACTGATGGCAAAGATGGTGCAAATGGCGCTGACGGTAAAGATGGAGAAGATGGTAAAGATGGTGCTAACGGTGTTGACGGTAAAGACGGTATCGGAATTGCCAATGTAACAATTACTGATGATGGTGTTTTGAATGTTGAACTTACAAACGGAACAACACTAAATCTCGGAAGTATCAAGGGCAAAGACGGTATTGGTATTTCAAAATCAGAAATCAATGCTGACGGAGAATTTGTACTTACATATACAAATGGTCAATCTACTAATCTCGGAAAAGTTGTAGGAGCAGACGGCATTAACGGTACAAATGGTGCAGATGGTAAGGATGGTATAAACGGCGCTGACGGTAAAGACGGCACAGGCATTGTCAATGTAACGATTTCTGCTGAAGGTGCTTTGAGCGTTGAATTATCCAACGGTACTGTACTTAACCTCGGTAACATTAAGGGTGCTGACGGCATAGGTATTTCTAAGTCAGAAATCAATTCAAACGGTGAGTTGCTATTGACTTATACAAGCGGAGAAACTGCAAATCTCGGTGTTGTCGTTGGTGCAAAAGGTGCTGACGGAAAAGACGGAATTGGTATTAAGACTGTTACTTTGTCAGCTGATGGTGAATTGAGTATTCTTCTCACCGATAACACAGTGTTAAACCTCGGTAATGTCAAAGGCGAAAAGGGTGACACAGGAGAAAAAGGTGAAAAAGGAGATAAAGGTGCTGACGGCAAAGATGGTGTTGATGGTAAAGATGGCAGAGGTATTGCCGATATGGCAATTATCAATGGAGAAATTGTTATAACTTATACTGACGGAACAAAATCGGTTATTGGAAAAAGTGATGATGTTATTTTAAATGAAAGTGATACACTTGAATTCACTCTTCTTTCTGACGGAACTTATGCCGTAACAGGATGTTTGGTTGATAATCCAACAGAAATCACAATACCATCAAAATTTAACGGTAAATTTGTTACCAAGATATATAGTAATGCATTTGAGAATATTATAACTTTGAAAACTGTTAATATTCCAAATAGTATTCTTAGTATCGGCACCCGTGCCTTTTATGGTTGCAACACTTTAAAAAATGTAAACATCAGCACTGACAGTGAATTGCAGGAAATAGCAGGCTATGCTTTTTATGGTTGTTCTGCATTAACAGATATTTACTTCCCAACTTATGTTGATTATATCGGAGCTTACGCATTTTATCAGTCGGGATTAACAACAGCCGTTTTTGAGTGTCCTACGAATTGGAATTTGTTTGGTAAATGGAATAATGGTTATCCTGCACATTTATCTCCAACAGATTCAGCAAATGCTGCAAAAGCTTTATCAACAAATTATACTTCTCACACATCATCGGATTTTTACAAAAATGCATGGATACGAAATGACTCATATTCTAACGGATCAATTGTTGGCACATATGAGCGTGAACTATAATAATAAAAAGTAAAAAAGAGAAATAAAAAATAATAAAACAGCCTGAGTAATTTGTGGTGACCCCCAAAAGTTAGATTTGAAAGCGTAGTGG
>ULYF01034116.1_pt1 | contig 14294 bp, 9 predicted proteins | sample 1961941 | NCBI WGS metagenome assembly ULYF01 (sample SAMEA4835857, study PRJEB28245) | human gut metagenome | biome: gut microbiome; material: fecal sample | place: Denmark | collected 2008 | reverse complement strand
TCTATACCCTTAGCAGGGGCACCTCTTCAGCCACTTGAGTATTTCTCCAACGCCTGAATAATTTTCTTATTCACTTGTGCTCTGCATGAGCATTATTGATTATAACTCAATCTACAAAGATTTGTCAATCATTTTTTTTATTTTTTTCATTTTTTATTTTTCTTATGATAATCCAGCTATGCAACAGGTATCTTACCTAGATAGATCCTGTATGCATAGCTAATTAATTACTTTTCTTTAAATTCCTTTAAATCCAAATGAAAATTCCATCTTTTTCTCTGCATTTAATAAATATTCTTCATGAGTTTTAGCTCCCCAACTATCATCACCGCCAATACCCATCTGCTGTTTTGAAACTCTTACTACTGTATAGTGTACTTTTGGCAATTCAAAAGCATGTCTTGCATTCTCAATCTCATGAGGAGTGTAAGGTAAAGCAGAAAATTCCATCTTATCTCCAGTAAAGAGCATACCTCTTCCTTTTTTATCCGTTATGCTCGCCCAACGTACACCTACTTTATTTCCACATTCCTGAGGATTTAGATATTTTGCCATATTATCTACTACTTTATTTTTGTAAATTCCCAATTTTGCCCCTTTGCAGCGGTCCACATAGGTTTCCTCTGGTCCCATTCCATACCAAGTCACAGAATCGTAATCTGCGTCCAATTTAAACATAACACCAAATTCCGGCATGTCACTTAATTCTTTAACAGGATCATAGGTAAGCGTGGTTTCAATATATCCATCTCCGTAAACCTGATAAGATAACTGGCACTGAGCGGCAGGTGTTGTTGGCAGATTATAGATATATGTTATCTTTGCATATTCATCTGTTACTTCTAATTCCGGACTTTTACTTTCCGGATACGGTCCATTTCCTGGTTTCTTATGAGACAGATACAGACTGGCAATTTTCCATTGTGCATAACGCATTGGCATGAGATTTCCTTCGTCATTATCTGTTGGAGTTCTCCAAAAGTTAGGCTTGGGAATCATTTTTATCATTTCTACACCACCGTAGCGATAAGAAACTAACCCTCCATTCTGATGAGAGAACATAACCTCAAATTCCTGACCTTTTACCCCTATATTATGAAGGCTCTTGATAACCTGGAAAGCTCCTTTATGTATTTCTTTCTCTCCCTCTACTGTATAAACACTCTGGCCAAAAGCTACTTCGTGGCCCTTCTTTGCCCATAGTGTATCTTCTTTCAGAAGGAATGAAACTGTGACTGTATATTCTCCTGGTCTTGTTTGAATGTCAACAGGTAATTCATACTCCATTTCAGACAAAGGTGGCACGTGAGTTTCTAAAGCTGCCTGTTTTATCACTTTTCCATCTTTTGCAAGAGTTACTATACAATCATAATTCTCAGTATTTACAAATAAGTTTTTGTTTTTAATTTTTACATAGTTGCATGCATTGGTGATTACTAGATCAGCGGAAATATTTTGGTAATTAAATTTTACCTCCTGCATTTTGGGTGAAGGATTTCTATCTTTTCCATAAACAATTCCATTTCCACTGAAATTATAGTCACAGGGATGATCATCAAAATCTCCTCCGTAAGCCTGGAATTCTTCTCCATAACGGTCTTTTTTATCAATAGACTGATCAATATAATCCCAGATAAATCCTCCTTGATACAAAGGTTCTGTGTCTGTCAAATCTGTATATTTGTGCATACCTCCACAGGAATTTCCCATGGCATGTGTGTACTCACAGCAGATAAACGGTTTGCTTCTGTCTTTTTCCAAAAACTTTTTAATATTTTCTACTGTTGTATACATTTGGCTTTCTATATCACTGGTATCATTATATCTACGGTCATGGAACACACCTTCATAATGAACCAGACGGGTTGGATCTTCTTTTTTATAAAACTGTGACATCTCATAGATGTCCTTCCCACCAAAAGATTCATTTCCGCAAGACCAAATTAAAATAGATGGATGATTTTTATCCCTTTGATACATGGAATTTACCCTATCCAACATCATGGGCAACCATTCCGGTTTATCGCAAGGTACAACTTCAGACCAGTCTCCTGTAAATTCGGCAATATCCCAAGAACCATGAGATTCCAAATTATTCTCTGCAATCATATACAGCCCATATTCATCACACAAATCATAAATCATCACATCATCTGGATAATGACAGGTACGGATTGCATTAATATTGTTCTGCTTCATGGTAATAATATCTTTTACCACATCCTCCCGCTTCACTTGACGCCCTGTGGATGAAGAAAATTCATGGCGATTTACCCCTTTAAATACAATTCTCTTTCCATTCAGAGTCATAATGTTTCCCTTCATCTCAAATTTCCGGAATCCAACCTTCTGAGGTATCACTTCCATAAGGTTTCCCTGCTCATCGAAAATTTCCATGAAAAGGTCATACCGTACAGGCTCCTCTGCACTCCACAATTTAGGATGTTTCACTTGAATTACAAAAGTATTTTCTTTTTCCAGAAATTCTTGGGATGTATAAAGCACCTCTCCTTTATCAGAAAGGGTCAATTTTACAGTTCCTTTTCCAGACGCCTTTAATACTAGCTCTAAGTCTGCATTGGTAAACGTATCATCTAACAAGGTCCGAACTCTTACATCTTGAACATGCACCTCAGGGACAGTATATAAATATACATCACGATAAATACCAGAAAAACGGAAAAAGTCCTGGTCTTCACACCAACTGCTGCTGGTCCATTTAAATACCTGCACTGCCAGCTTGTTTACCCCTTGATTCAGATATGAGGTAAGTTCAAATTCTGAAGGAGTAAAACTATCCTCACTATAACCAATGAAAACACCATTGAGCCAAAGTGCCAGACCACTCTCTGCACCCTGGAAGGAAATAAAGACTGGTTTTCCCTTCATGTTGTCTGGAACCTCGAAATATTTCACATAACTTGCTACTGGATTAAATTCTTCTGGAATTTCTCTTGGAGAAATTTTCTCTTTTCCTTCCCAAGGATACTGCACATTGGCGTACTGAGGTACATCATAGCCTTCCATCTGAATATGCGCTGGTACCCGAATATCATCCCAAGAACTACAGTTATATTCTTCTTTCTCAAATCCTTTTATCGTGCATCTGTAATTTTTTGCATAATGAAACTTCCATAATCCGTTAAGACTGTATCGAAATTGGTTTTCTCCACACTCCATAGCTTCCAGGGAAGCAAAATATTTATGGCTAGAATAAGCTTCCACACAGTTTTCTTTGAAATATTCTGGATTTTTCACTAATGTGTAATCAAATGATTTCATAATAACCTCCTATATTTCTTCCGTTTTCTTTATTTCTGTCCTTATTTTACCATTGATTAAAGGCAAAATGTATGATATGTTTAACTAAATAATATAACATTTTGAAACAGGTGATTATTATGCCTATTTATTTTAGAAATACGCCGGTAAATGAACCATTTACTTTTGATTCTATCGGAAATAACTGGACACAAGATCAGATGAACCGCCCAAAAGGATATCCAAAATACCACTATCTTCAAACTGAAAAAGGCCGTGGAATTCTTGAAATACAGGGAAAGCAATATACATTAAATCCCCATGAGGGACTGCTTATTGCCCCTTTTACCCCTCATTTTTATTATAGCCTGGACACTATCTGGCAAACCACTTTTATTACTTTTACCGGAACCATAGAAAGCAGCATTTCCCAGCTTTTAGATAACCGTCAGATTATTTTTGTGGAAAAAGAACTGGGGGTACAGTTAGGCGCAATTATTTCCCAAATGTTAGAAAATTATGAAACTCATCCAGAGGACAGTTTTTCTATTTCCATGGACTGTTACAGGATTCTCATGCACCTTTCCAATGGTATTCATACCAAGGATCTTATGAAAGAACCTCTTTACCAACGTTATGTAGCTCCTGTAATAAGAGAAATTGAGCGCCATTATGACAAAAACCTGACGGTTCAGAGCTTAAGCCGCCAGGTTTATATTACACCCCAGTATCTTTCCAGACTGTTTCAGAAGTTTCTGGGATGTTCTACTTATGAATATCTTACTACTTATCGCATTAACAAAGCCAAAGAATACCTGATGCTCCATCAGCGAATGGAAGTACAGGAAATTGCAGGGAAAACAGGCTTTCTGGATACCAGCCATTTCATTGCCATGTTTCGGAAGCAAACAGGGGTGACACCTTTAGAATTTCGGAGGATAAATTAAAAAACTGCCGTATGAAAATTATTTTTCATACGACAGTCCCTTTCTTTATTTCTACTTTCCTTCATTCTCCGCAATCACTGCTTCGATTCTTTTCTTCACTTCTGCTGCAATTTCTACAGTTTTCATATCCTTATACTCCTCATACAGCATAGGTTTTAAAATATGCACCTGCACCTTAATCCTCTCAATGGACTTGGTATCAAAAGATTTATAAGAGTCAATCAATGCAATAGGTACAATGGGGCATTTGGCCTTTGTTGCACTTTTAAAACTGCCCCCTTTAAATTCATGAACGGTATTAGGATTCTTGGTTCTAGTCCCTTCTGGGAAAATCAAATAATTTCTCCCAGCCTGAACCTCTTTTGCTACCTGCTGAATGACCTTCATAGACTGGCGTACATCCTCTCGGTCAATAGCATATGCCTTCATACACGCAAATACTTGTTTCAAAAAAGGAATATTCTGCACTTCTTTTTTCATAACCACAGAAAAAGGTTTCTCACATGTCTGCATAATAGCAAGAACATCAAACAAGCCCTGATGATTAGGAAACATCATAAATCCACTTTCCTTTGGATAATTCTCCTGCCCGTGGATATCAATGGTAATGCGCCCGCCTTTTATGGCTCTGCGGTCAATAAACCGCAGAAGCGCATATCTTTGTTCCTCTGTATACTTCTCCACATGCTTTGCATAATAACACAATTTGAACCAGAACACTGGCACTAGAAAAATATTATATGCCACCATTAACAAGATTCTTTTCATGACTTATTCCCTGTCTTCCCCTTGATTTTCTGCTGCTTCAGAAGTCTGGCTGCTGTCCTTCTCCTGATTTAGCTGTTCCTTCTGACCTTCCGACTGTTCTGTTTCCTGGGATTCTTCCTTCTTTTCTCTTACCTTTGCAATGCTTGCCACAGTAACACCATCTTTCAAATCCATGAGTTTCACGCCAGAGGTAATTCTGCCTAAAATGGTAATATCCTTGCACTCCAACCTGATAATAATACCCTCTGTTGTAATCATCATGATTTCATTCTCGCTGTTGACTGCTTTTACGCCAATTACATTTCCGGTTTTCTCTGTAATCTTATAGCATTTTACACCTTTACCGCCACGATTCTGGCAAGTAAATTCTCCAACAGAAGTTCTCTTGCCTAGACCATTTTCGGAAACAATCAGCAGATAATCTCCCTGGCAGGTAAGCTGCATACCAATAACTTCATCATCTTCCATCAGGTTAATACCTCTTACCCCCATAGAAACCCTTCCGGTGATTCTTACATCGTTTTCATGGAAGCAGATACACTGACCAAATTTGGTTACCAGAATCACATCTTTTTTATTATCCGTGAATTTAACCTCAATTAGTTCATCATCTTCTCTAAGAGAAATTGCTGCAAGACCTGATTTTCTCACATTTGCATAGTCTTCAATAGGTGTTTTCTTCACAAGACCATTCTTGGTAGCCATGAACAGGTAATTACCCTTCTTAAAATCATTAATAGCAATCACTGCTGTAATTTTTTCCTCTGGCTGCAGCTGCAAAATGTTAATAATAGCAGTTCCTCTGGCCACGCGGCTTGCCTCTGGAATCTCATAAGCCTTAATTCTGTATACTCTTCCTGTATTGGTAAAGAACATAAGGAAATGATGCGTGGTTGTCATAAGCAATTCTTCGATATAGTCATCCTCAATGGTAGACATGCCCTTAATTCCCTTTCCGCCCCTGTTCTGACTACGGAAATTATCTACAGTCATTCTCTTTATGTAACCTAATTTTGTCATAGCAATGACTGTATTTTCATTTGGAATCATATCTTCCATGGAAATGTCAAATTCATCATAGCCAATAGAAGTTCTTCTGTCATCTCCATATTTTTCCGCAATTGCTAGGATTTCCTGACGGATAACACGAAGCAGCAGATTTCTGTCTGCCAGAATGGCACGTAATTCCCGAATCTTAATCTGCAACTCATCAAATTCCTTCTGCAGACGGTCACGCTCCATACCAGTAAGCTGATACAGCCTCATATTAACAATTTCCTGAGCCTGTACATCTGTAAATTCAAAGGTCTCCATAAGAGCTTCCTTGGCATCCTGTCTTGTCTTGGAACTACGAATAATACGGATAACCTCATCAATAACATCCAGTGCCTTTAACAGGCCTTCCACAATATGGGCTCTCGCCTCTGCCTTATTTAAATCATACTGAGTTCTTCTAGTAACAACCTCTTCCTGGTGTGCCAAATAATATTTTAACATTTCCAGAAGACTCATGACCTTTGGTGAATTTCCAACCAAAGCCAGCATAATCACACCAAACGTATCCTGCATCTGAGTATGCTTATACAACTGATTTAAAATTACATTGGCATTTGCATCCCTTCTCAGGGTAATGCAGATACGCATACCTTCCCTGTTAGAATGGTCATTGATGTCTGTAATCCCATCAATTTTCTTATCTCTTACCAACTCTGCAATTTTCTCAATCAGTCTGGCTTTATTAACCATATACGGAAGCTCTGTAACAATAATCTGGCTCTTTCCGTTTGGCATGGTCTCAATATCAGTCACTGCACGCACACGAATTTTTCCACGTCCTGTACGGTACGCCTCTTCAATACCTCTTGTACCCAAAATTGTAGCGCCTGTAGGGAAATCCGGACCTTTTACAATAGACAGGATTTCTTCCATGGTAGTTTCTCTTTGCTCTTCAATCTGATTATCAATAATTTTAACTACTGCATTAATTACTTCTCTTAAATTGTGAGGTGGAATATTCGTAGCCATACCTACGGCAATACCGGAAGTACCATTTACCAAAAGATTTGGGTATCTGGAAGGCAGCACAGTAGGCTCCTTCTCTGTACCATCAAAGTTCGGTACAAAGTCAATGGTATTTTTATTAATATCTGCCAGCATCTCCATGGAAATCTTGCTTAAACGCGCCTCAGTATAACGCATAGCCGCAGCGCCATCCCCATCCACGGAACCAAAGTTTCCATGACCATCTACCAGTGGATAACGGGTAGACCAGTCCTGTGCCATATTTACCAATGCACCATAAATAGAGCTATCACCATGAGGATGATATTTACCCATGGTATCACCAACAATACGAGCACATTTTCTATGTGGTTTATCAGGACCATTATTTAATTCAATCATGGAATACAGAATTCTTCTCTGTACTGGCTTCAATCCATCTCTTACATCTGGTAGGGCACGAGACGCAATAACACTCATGGCATACTCGATATAAGACTCTTCCATCTTTTTCTGCAGGTCTACTTCCTGAACTTTATCAAAAATATTTTCTTCCATGTTAGATTCTCCTTATCAGATATCCAGATTCTTTGCGTACTTGGCATTTTCCTCAATAAACTCACGCCTTGGCTCTACCTTATCTCCCATTAATGTAGTAAATGTAAGGTCTAGTTCAGAAGTGGAATCTTCATCCATAACAACACGCATTAGAATACGTCTTTCAGGGTCCATAGTCGTTTCCCATAACTGATCTGCATCCATTTCTCCCAATCCTTTATAACGCTGAATATTACAACCTTCCAAACCGATTTGAGCCAAAATTTCCTCTTCTTCCTTTTCCGTATAAGCATAATAAACCTTCCGGTTCTTTTCCAGCTTAAACAACGGTGGTTTTGCCAAATAGACATATCCTTGTTTAATCAACTCCGGCATAAAACGATACAGAAACGTTAAAAGTAAGGTTGCAATATGAGCGCCATCGACATCGGCATCTGTCATAATAATAATCTTATGATAGCGCAGCTTGCTAATATCAAAATCTTCATGAATCCCTGTACCAAAGGCTGTAATCATAGCCTTAATTTCATTATTGGCATAAATCTTATCTAGGCGTGCCTTCTCAACGTTCAGAATCTTTCCACGAAGAGGAAGAATAGCCTGAGTTGCTCTACTTCTGGCAGTTTTCGCAGAACCACCTGCAGAATCACCCTCTACAATGTAAATTTCACATTTACTTGGGTCTTTATCTACACAATCTGCTAATTTACCAGGAAGAGACATTCCCTCTAGAGCAGATTTTCTTCTGGTTAATTCTCTGGCTTTTCTCGCTGCATCTCTAGCTCTCTGTGACAAAATAGACTTTTCAATAATGATTTTTGCTACAGAAGGATTCTGCTCCAGATAAATTTCAAGCTGTGAACTTACAACACTATCTACAGCGCCTCTTGCCTCACTATTTCCTAATTTTTGTTTGGTCTGACCTTCAAACTGTGGATCCTCTATTTTTACGCTTATAATTGCAGTAAGACCCTCTCTGATATCCTCGCCTGTTAAGTTGGCATCATTTTCTTTGATAAGTTTATTCTTTTTGGCATATTCATTAAATGTTTTTGTAAGAGCATTGCGGAATCCCATCACATGAGTTCCACCTTCTGGTGTTGTAATATTGTTGACAAACCCGTAACTGTTCTCTGTATAGGCATCATTATGCTGCATGGCCACTTCTACCATAACCCCGTCTTTGCTGCCTTCAAAATACAGAATATCTTCATATAGGGCTGTATTACTACGGTTCAGATACTGTACAAATTCTTTAATACCGCCTTCGTAATGAAAAACAACCTCTTTTGGCTCTTCTTCTCTCTTATCAACAGCAACTATCTTCAATCCTTTTGTAAGAAAAGCAATTTCTCGAAAACGATGTTTTAAAATATGGAAATCAAAAACAGTTTCCTCGAAAATTTCAGGGTCGGGAAGAAATGTAACCATTGTTCCTGTTTTTTCTGCTTCACATTCTCCTACTACTTTCAGACTATATACTGTTTTTCCACGTTCATATCTCTGTCTATATACCTTTCCACCTTGATAAATGGTTACTTCTAGCCATGTAGAAAGGGCATTTACAACAGATGCTCCAACACCATGAAGACCGCCGGATACTTTGTATCCTCCTCCTCCAAATTTACCACCTGCATGTAGAATCGTAAATACTACCTCAACAGCTGGAATACCGGCTTTGTGATTAATTCCAACAGGAATTCCACGTCCATTGTCAATAACGGTCACTGAATTATCTTCATTTACAGATATATGAATGGTATCACAATATCCGGCCAAGGCCTCATCCACTGCATTATCTACAATTTCATATACCAGATGGTGGAGACCCCTTGCAGACGTGCTGCCAATATACATACCTGGTCTTTTTCTTACTGCCTCAAGTCCTTCCAAAATCTGGATTTGATCTGCACCGTACTCTGTATTTACTTCAGTATTCATTTCTGTACTCATACATTTCCTCCTGTTTTCACATTTCCCTCTACCACCTTGAATATCTTATTCATGTGGAATTGTCTGTCAATGAAATCATCCAAACCCGTACAGGTAATCAATGTCTGTACCTGCCGGATACTATTCAAAAGATAATTCTGCCTGTTGGAATCCAGTTCAGACAATACATCGTCTAAAAGCAACACTGGCATATCTTTGATGATTTTCTTCACCATATAAATTTCAGACAGTTTCAAAGACAATGCAGCAGTACGCTGCTGTCCCTGAGAACCGTATTTTCTAATATCAATATCATTCACTTTTACACAAAGGTCATCCCTGTGGGGACCCAGAGAAGTCATTTTAAACCGAATGTCCCGCTCTCTTGTAGCAGCAACCTCTTCCAAGAACACACTGCTTTGAATACTGGGTTCATAAACCAGACGAATATGCTCCTTATCTCCGGTAATACTCCTATGTATGCTTTCCATAATGCTGTTAAGCTCTTCCACAAATTCTTTGCGGCTTTCAATGAGGAAACCACCGTAATGAGCCAATTGTTCATCCCACACCTCCAGCGTATCCTTCAGCGCAGGCTGAAAAGCAATATCCTTCAACAATTTATTTCTCTGATTTAGAATACGGTTATAACTGGAAAGGTTGGATAAATATAGCTTATTTAGTTGACATAATTCCAAATCCATAAAGCGTCTTCGCTCTCCAGGACCGCTTTTAATAATATTTAAATCTTCTGGAGAAAAAAACACAATATTTAAAATTCCAAATAACTCACTGGCTCTGCGGATAGGAATCCCGTCAATGGCAATACCCTTTGCCTTTGTTTTCTTCAAATGCATGTCAATTTTTCTGGATATCCCGTCTTTTTTTACAAACATACGGATATGAGCCTCATCCTGTCCAAAACGAATCATTTCCTTATCTCTGCTGCCCCTGTGAGATTTTGTTGTCCCACATAAATAAGCAGCTTCCAGGATGTTTGTTTTTCCCTGGGCATTATCTCCATAGAAAATATTGGTTCCTTGATCCAATTCCAGGGAAAGCGACTCATAATTTCTGTAATTTTTCAGCTCGATTGATTCGATATACATAGGTTCCCCTTCACTGAGTTACATTTATTTTACAATTTTTACTTCTTCTCCATGATAGGAAATCACATCTCCATCATAGAGCTTACGGCCTCTTCTAGTATCCGGTTCTCCATTGACCAATACTTCACCATCTTGAATAACATACTTAGCTTCAACACCGTCTTCCACCAAATTTGCGGCTTTCAGCGCCTGTCCTAACTTAATAAATTCATCTCTTAATTTAATAATTTCCATCTTTATCTCCTTTTAAACCCTTTGCGGCTTTTATCTGCTTACCGCATTAAAATTAACAGGTAAAATCAGATAAATATACTGCTGACTATCATTCCGGATAAAACATGGAGCCTTAGCATTCATAAGATAAATGCTTACTTCTTCATCATCAATTACTTTCAAGGCATCAATTAAAAACTTAGGATTAAATCCAATCATAATATCCTTACCTTCTTTTTGGATATCAATTTCTTCTTTCATGGAACCAATCTGTGAATCAATACGAAGCTCCATCTGACCGTCCTGAATATGAATGATAATTGGTTTCTTATCTCCTTCTTTGACCAGAAGTGTAGCACGGTCAATACAATCTAAAAATTCTTTTTTGTTAATTTTCACTTTTGTTTCGTAATCACTGGAAAGCATCTGATCAATTTTAAAATACTCTCCTTCAATCAAGCGGGAAACTACTTTTGTATCATCAAATTCAAATAAAATATGATTTGCAGAAAGATAAATTTCCACCATATCTTCCAGTTCACCTGATAAAATTTTACTAATTTCATTTAACGTTTTACCTGGAACAACTACTTTACGGTCTTTACATTCTTCTTTTAAAGGAATTTTGCGGATAGAAATTCGATGTCCATCCAAAGAAATAACCCGTAACATATTATTTTCAATTTGAAAAAGTTCACCTGTCATTAACTTATTGTTCTCATTTACTGCAATAGAGAAAATAGTTTGGCGAATAATTTCTTTTAAAGTAAACTGTGAAACCCGTATACAATCTGTTTTTTCAATTAACGGTAAATAAGAAAAATCTTCACCTGATCTGCCAGGGATGTTAAATTTTGCTTTTTCACAGGTAATGGTAGTGTTTAATTTTTCGTCTGTTTCAATGGTAACATCGCTATCAGGAAGTTTTCTTACAATTTCTGAGAAAATTTTTGCGTCTAAAGCGATCATACCTTTTTCTAGTACCATTCCTTGAACACGGGTTTCGATACCTAATTCCATGTCATTAGAAGTAAATTTAATATCATTGGTAGAAGCATCTAATAAAATACATTCCAGAATTGGCATAGTTGTTTTGCCAGGAACGGCTTTCATAACGATTCCTACACTTTTTTGAAGTTCAGATTTTGGACATATTAGTTTCATGTGTGTATAACTTCCTTTCTGAGTGGAGTGGTTAAATAAAAATATAAATGATTAACAAATTCGTAGTATTAGCCGTAGGGGCTGTGAATATGTGAATAACCCTCGAAAGCCGTGAAAATACGGGGTTCGTGAGTATGGATAACTTTGTGGGTTCATGTTGAACTTCACGTGAGAACCCTGTTGATAAAAATGTGGGCAAAAATCAGAAAAAAGGCTTATTAAAGTTTTCCACATAGAATTCACAGGGTATTCACTTTAAGTTGTGGATAAATCGGTTATTTGGCCGGATTGATTTTTTTCTTCAGAATATCAATGACTTCTCTGGTACTTTCTGAAGTTTCCAGTTCATTTTCTATTTTCGTAATTCCGTTCATAACAGTAGTGTGATCCCTGCCTCCTAATACTTTTCCAATGTTTTTCAGAGTTACTTCAGTCATATGACGGCAAAGATACATAGCAATTTGTCTCGGAAAGACGATTTTTGAATTTCGTTTATTGCCAATCAGATCAGAGGCAGATAAATCAAAGTGTTCAGCTACAATATCAAGAATCAGCTCTGGAGTAATAATACGTTTTTGATTTGGAGAAATAATATCTTTTAATACTTTTTCGGCTAAATCCAGGTTGATTTCTTTTTGTTCCAAGTTAGCATAAGCCATAATTTTGTTAAGGGAGCCTTCCAGCTCACGAATATTGGATTTTACGTTTTTGGCAATGTATTCAATTACCGCATCGTCAATTTTGTAGCCATCTAATTCTTCTTTTTTGCGAAGGATAGCCATTCTAGTTTCATAATCAGGAGAGGAAATATCCACAATAAGACCCCATTCAAAACGAGAACGGAGCCGGTCTTCTAAAATTTCCATATCTTTCGGCGGTTTATCAGAGGAGATAACAATCTGTTTTTTCGCGCCATGGAGAGAGTTAAAAGTATGGAAAAATTCTTCCTGTGTAGACTCTTTTCCTATAATAAACTGAATATCATCAATTAAAAGAACATCAATGTTCCGGTATTTCTCACGGAATTTAGACATGGTAGAGTTATTACCATTACGGATGGAATCAATCAGTTCATTGGTAAAGTATTCGCTAGTTACATATAATACCTTGGCGCTTGGGTTCTTTTGAAGTACAAAATGTGCAATGGAATGCATTAAGTGAGTTTTTCCAAGACCAACACCTCCGTAAATGAACAGCGGATTATAGGCTTCCCCTGGGGATTCAGCAACTGCTACGGAAGCTGCATGAGCCATCTTGTTATTATTTCCCACTACAAAAGTGTCAAAAGTATAGCGAGGATTCAGGTTTGCCTTTTCAATATTTTCATTTAGGCTTACTGGCGCAGCAACTGAAGAAGAGGGGGATGGTATCGTTTCCTCTTTAATTTCTTCAGGTAAAACCAGAGAAATTTCATAATCTTCTCCCGTAGTTTCGGCAATGGCAACTTTTAAGGGCAGAATATACTTCTTATTAATATAACTTAGGGCCATACTGCCATTGGTGACAATGATCGTAACCACATTTCCCTCTACCTTGTAGACCTTCAAAGGCTCCAGCCAGGCGGAATAGGAGACATCAGATACGTCATGTTCAATTTTAATCATATTTAAGATGTCTGACCATTTTTCCTGTATTATGTGCATTTTTAATTCTCCTAATCTGTATTATATGCCGTTTTAGAACACAAAAAATATATGATTGACTGATTTCCTCATTCAATCATAGGCAAAAAAATGTATTATTATCTATATAATATAATAAAAACGGTTTTTAAGCAATGAAAAATTAAAGAAAGCCGGTGGAAATCTTATGAAAATTTCGGAAGAGAAGTATGTGGTTATGTGGATAAGTATATCATAGCTATTATATATAAGTAGAGATTTTAAATATATGTTAAAAAGATAACAAAAAAATAAGGAATGTGAGTATGTGGAAAAAAGAGTGTGGATAGTGAGGAGGAATAGGTGGAGTTCGTATGTGGAAAACATGAAATGTGAGTAATGTGCATAAGGAAAAAAACACTATCCACAGGTCGAAAACCGTTGAAAAATAAGGATTTTTTGGAAAAAGTGGAGAAAGAATATGAATATATGGGGGAAGTTATCCACATATTATCCACATTTTGTGGATAAACAGACGAGGCTGAAAAAATGTGAATAACTATGTGTATAAGAAAATGGATAAAAATAGTTAATGGCAGAAATCCACAAAAAGGATGTGTACAGGCTGTGGATAGCAAAAACAGATGGAAAATAGCTGAAAAAAGGGATGAAAATGAAAGAAATGCTTGACGAGACTAGGGTTTGTGAATATAATTGAAATGATGTTTTCTATCATGCAT
>ULYF01005223.1_pt1 | contig 14418 bp, 12 predicted proteins | sample 1961941 | NCBI WGS metagenome assembly ULYF01 (sample SAMEA4835857, study PRJEB28245) | human gut metagenome | biome: gut microbiome; material: fecal sample | place: Denmark | collected 2008 | reverse complement strand
AGTACAAGCTTTTTTTCCGGGAGAGTACATAGTTCTATTTTGCCGTGGTGAGACTGCATTCCCAGTTTCAGACGTTCTGCTTTTTGCTCCAGAAAAGCCTGTGCAGATAAAAGCTGTTCGATGGATTCGTCGATCAGCTTTTTCTTTTTGGTCATCATCTGAGAAAAGGATTCATCGGACGGTCTTGTTACATATTCCCGGATTTCCTCAATAGAAAGCCCGACCTTGCGTAAGGTCAGGATTAATTCCAGCTGAGCGAATTGAAAGCAGGTATAGTAATGATAGCCGTTTTCCCGGATCACTTCCGGCTGAAATAACCCAATGTCATTATAATAGTGTAAAGTACGTTTGTTGACACCGGTAAATTTTGCAAATTCTCCAGATGAATATAAATATTTTTTATGATCCATAAAAACCCCCTTGACTGTACAGTTGCTGTACATTATATGATACCTTCTGACAAAGAAGAAATCAAGGATTGAAGGGGAGATTCAGCTATTATGAAAACGATATTTTCAAAAGTAAAGTTAAAACCAAAACAGGTTGCCGGTCTGTTTGCGCTGGTATTATTGTCGGCTGTAGGGCAGATGCTACTGCCGTCTTTTCTGGCGCAGATGATCAGTCATGGAGTTGCGGAAGGCGAAAACAGTGTAATCTGGATGTATGCAGCGATTATGGCAGGCATTACAGTACTGTCCTGTATCATCAGCTTTTGGTCTGTTAAGATCGCATCCTATATATCTACAGATTTTGCGGCACAGCTGAGAAATCATGTTTTTTCCAGAGTGCAGGAGTTTTCTGCTGCGGAAATGGATAAGTTCGGTACGGCAAGTCTTGTTACCAGAAGTACTTCAGACATTACCAATGTACAGAACTTTCTGACGCTGCTGCTTCGTGTGGGGCTTCTTGCGCCTATGATGGCAGTTGCAGGACTCGTGTTTTCCGCTGCTACAGGCGGTCAGGTCAGTTCTGTACTGCTGGTGGCAATTCCCGTGCTTCTTATTGCACTGGCAATCATTATGATATTAGCTTCCCGGTATTCTATTCGTCTGAGAAAAAAACTGGATCAGATCAACCGTCTGTTTCTGGAGTCTCTGGAAGGCGTACGTGTGATCCGCGCATTTAATAAACAGAAAGCAGAGAGCGGCCGCTTTGAGGAAGCCAATGGCGATTATGCCATGACAGCTATGACAGCAGGTCGTATTACCAGTCTTTTAATGCCGGTAATCAGTGTGATCTTTGGCGTTACCACAGCAGCTGTTCTGGGAATGGGAGCCTGTTATGTGAATACCGGCGCTATGGAGGTGGGATCTCTGGTGGCAAACAGCCAGTATATCAGCATGGTACTGACTTCTGTAATGATGCTGTCACTGGTGATTATGATGTTCCCTACCAGCTATGCCTGTGCAAAACGAATTTCAGAAGTTCTGGAAACAGAAAGTTCTATCAGAGACGGGAGTTTTCCTCTGGAAAAGCGTCCGGCACATGCCACTGTGGAGTTTCGTCATGTGACATTTGCATATCCGGGAGCAGATGAGCCGATTTTGAAAGATGTAAGTTTTGTATCAAATCCAGGAGAGATAACAGCCATTATAGGAGGAACCGGACGTGGTAAATCCAGTATCCTGAAACTGATCCCAAGGCTGTATGATCCAATGTTCGGGGAGGTATTAATTGACGGAGTAAATGCAAAGGAATATCGTATGGAGGATCTGCGTTCTCTGATTGGATATGTTCCGCAGAAAAATGTGCTGTTTTCCGGAGACATTGCAGATAATTTGAATTTTGGAAAGGAAAATGGCACAGAGGAAGACTGGAAGCAGGCGGCAAAGATCGCATGTGCAGATGAATTTATCTGCAAAAAGAAACAGGGATATCATGATGCAATTGCCCAGGGAGGAACGAATTTATCCGGAGGTCAGAGGCAGCGTATGGCAATTGCCAGAGCAATGATGAAAAAACCGGAAATCTATGTATTTGACGACAGTTTTTCTGCGTTGGATATGAAAACAGACCGTCAGCTGCGTCAGAATCTGAAAGAGAGTATAGGAAATGCGACAGTGATCATGGTAGCACAGAGGGTCAGCACGATTCTGGATGCAGACCGTATCCTGGTGGTGGACGACGGGCAGATCGTGGGAAATGGAACACATAAGGAGCTGTTAAACACCTGTCCTCTTTATCGGGAAATTGCAGAGATACAGTTGGGAAAGGAGGCAATCTGATATGAAAAACACAACAATATTTAAGCGGCTTTTGGGATATCTGAAAGCATACCGTCTGCGCCTGATCCTGGTACTTTTGTCAGCGGTGATCAGCACAGCTTTTATGGTTCTTGCGCCTTTCCTTGTGGGGAAGGTGACTACAACACTTTTTGCCGGCATTGCAGACGGAGCGTTTTACTGGGAAAAGATCCTCTGGCTTCTGGCAGCGCTGGTTGCCCTGTATTTTGTTTCTCAGCTGTTTTCCTTTCTGCAGGGATTTGGAATGGCAAAGATTACTGCCAATGTGATGCAGACGATACGGCGGGAGATCGATGAGAAAATGCATCGTTTAAAATTGAATTATTATGATGTTCATACTCACGGAGATATATTAAGTGTTATTACCAATGATGTAGATACGATTAATAATACCATCAGCCAGAACCTGACTGCGGTAGTAACTCAGGTAACGACAGCGGCAGGTGTTCTGATCATGATGCTGCTGATCAGTCCGTCATTGTCTCTGATTCCGATCATTATGGTTCCGCTTTCTCTTTTGAGCGCGGCAGGGGTAATGAAGGCCAGTGAAAAGTATTATGGGGAACAGCAGGAGCTGCTGGGGAAACTGAACGGTTATGTGGAAGAAATGTATAATGGACAGTCGGTGGTCCAGACCTTTAATTATCAGGAACGTGCAAAAAAAGCATTTGCCGGACTGAATGACGCACTGAAAACCAGTTCCAGAAAAGCAGAAACGACTGCAGGGGCAGTAAGCCCGATCACCACTCTTGTAAATGACCTGGGGTATGTACTCTGTGCAGCAATTGGCTGTCTCTGGGCTATTGCCGGAAAAATTGCAGTAGGAAACGTGCAGGCTATGCTGGAATACACATGGCGTTTCGCGGAGCCGTTTTCTGCTATTGCAGGAATGGTAGGAAGTTTTGGCGCGGCAGCGGCAGCAGGAAACCGTATTTTCAGCCTTCTGGATGCAGAAGAGGAGATTCCGGACAGCGAGCAGTGTGTGGTTCCGAAGGATCGAAGCGGACGGGTTACTTTTGAAAATGTAAAATTCGGATATACACCGGACCATCTTCTGATGAACGGGATCAATCTGACGGTAAAGCCCGGACAGAAGGTTGCGGTAGTAGGGCCTACAGGCGCCGGGAAAACCACTCTTATCAATCTTCTGATGCGTTTCTACGAGGTAAACGGAGGATCGATCAAAGTAGACGGCGTCAGGATTACGGATATGTCAAGAGAGGAACTTCGCGACCGATTTGGCATGGTTCTTCAGGATACCTGGCTGTTTGAAGGAACTATTGGAGAAAATATCGGATATGCGGAAGAAAATATGCCGAAAGAAAAGATCAAAGAGTCTGCGAAATCTGCCTGTGCACACAGCTTTATTAAAACCCTTCCGGGAGGGTATGATATGGTGTTAAGTAAAGGTGCAGAAAATATCTCCCAGGGAGAACGGCAGCTTCTGACTATTGCCCGCGCCATTGCGTCTGATCCGGAGATCATGATCCTGGATGAGGCTACCAGCAATGTGGATACTCATACAGAGGTTCTGATCCAGAAAGCTATGGCGGAGCTGATGAAGGGTCGTACAAGCTTCGTGATCGCCCATCGCCTTTCCACTATCCGCGATGCAGATATGATCCTTTATATGGAAGACGGAGATATTAAGGAAGTGGGAAATCATGAGGAGCTGATGAAAAAGAATGGAAAATATGCGGCTCTTTATATGAGCCAGTTTGCGTAAGAACTCAAAATAAAGAAAAGTACGGTGTATAAAGCAGCAGTAACAAAAGACTGTCTGGCAGAGTATTGACACTTATTTTGCTCTTCTGTATAATTTATTTCAGTCGAGAAGACTCCCCAGTGTTTGTATATCGAAAACGGGTGACACTTCTAACCAGTGTGATAAATCAGGAGAGGTATAAAATGGGTAAGCAGCAAATGAAAAAACAGGAAAGCAACACAGCACTGTCCCAGATGTCTGATCTGCAGATCTACTGGAAATTATTTTTGACGACACTTCTGTTAAGTGCCAGCACATTTGGCGGTGGGTTCGTTATTATCAGTATGATGAAGCAGAAATTTGTGACGCAGCTTGGCTGGCTTCAGGATGATGAAATGCTCGATATGACGGCGATTGCACAGTCGTCCCCGGGAGCGCTTGGCGTGAATATTGCGATTGTGGTCGGATACCGGATCAAGAAATTCTGGGGTGCAGTTGTCTGTACACTTGGTGCGGTTATCCCGCCGCTTGTGATTATTTCCATCATATCGGTATTTTATAACCAGTTTAAAGACAATACTTATATTGCGATTGCACTGCAGGTTATGCGTGCCGGTGTTGCGGCTGTAATCTGTGATGTGGTGATTGATCTTGCAAACAATATTATCAAGACAAAAAGTATGCTTTGGATTGTAATGATGTGCCTGGCATTTGTTGCCACATGTTTTTTCGGGGTCGGTGCAATTGTGATTATACTTGTATGCGGAACGATTGGATTTTTGAAGGTTTTTGCGGATGACAGAAAGGAGGGCTCAAAATGATTTATCTGGAATTATTCTGGTCTTTCTTTCAGATTGGACTGTTCAGTTTTGGTGGCGGATACGCGGCAGTTCCGCTGATTCAGAATCAGATTGTGGAAACGAAACAGTGGCTTGAAATGAGTCAGTTTGCAGATCTGATTACAATTGCAGAGATGACGCCGGGACCGATCGCAGTCAACAGTGCTACGTTTGTCGGACAGCAGATTGCAGGTTTGCCGGGTGCGCTTATTTGTACGCTTGGATGCATTTTCCCATCCTTTGTGATTGTACTGATTCTTTCCTGGCTCTATGTGAAATACCGCAGTCTCAAGACGATTCAGGGCGTACTGACAGGACTGCGTCCCGCTGTAGTTGCCATGATTGCATCTGCCGGTCTGTCACTGCTCCTGCTTGCTCTTTTTGATGCCTCACTGTTTACGGTGCAGCTTGCTGATTTCAGGATCGTAGAAGCAGTCATCTTTTGCATCAGTCTTGTTCTGCTCAGAAAAACAAAGATAGGACCAATACCGGTTATTTTTGGATCGGGAATTGTCGGTACACTGGTGTACGTATTGATGAAATAATAACTCTGGCGTAAATGGGATGCAGCCTGTATCTGAATGCCGGACGTAAATGTGATATTTATAAAAGGACGCTGTAAAATGAGTGCTCCGGTGGAGCGCATTTTACAGCGTCCTATTTTGATGCCGCGGGTATTTTTTATGGCATGTTCCTGTCTGTCCCGGCTGCCAGATTTTTGATTTTTTCCAGACATGCGTCAAAAAACATTCGATAGCTTTCGCAGAAATAGTTTTCATATGCATCTAGTTCCGGAACAAAATCACGGTTGCGCTGGCATCCGCCTTTGCATATCCAGTGATAGCTGCAGTCCCTGCAGTATTGCGGAAGCTTTTTGGAACGTTCGATAAATGCGATTTTTTCTCTCTTTTCGTTCGTCTGCGCGAAGCTGTTTTCATTGAAATTCCCGAGAAGATATTCATCAAGCATATAAAAATCACACGGATAGACGTTTCCGTTGGCTTCTACCACATACTGAACACTGCATACGCCGCACTGATCGCAGGAGGCGGCAAGATGTCCGGCTGCCATACTGACGTAATTTTGGAACTGCCGGATATACGGCGCGTTTTTAGTCAGACAGTCCTGATACCAGAGATTAAAAAGATCGATGAGAAACTGACCGTAGAGATTTGGTGTCAGTGCATACGGAGTTTTTCCGTGTCCCTCATCCAGAGGATCGAGACAGGCAATGTATTGCTGGTACAGCCATTTTTTTTCTTTATAATAAGAATATACAGCCTTCGCTTCTTTTGCTACGGCAGGTGTAACAACCGTCAGGATATTGTAATCCACCTCAAAACGATCCATAAGTGCCGCGGCATGCAGGACTTTGGAAAAAGTTTCACCTCCGGTTTTGTCATGACGCAGGGAATTGTGAATTTCTTTAGTTCCGTCTATTGAAAGTCCCACTAAAAAATGATGATCGTGCAGAAAACGGCACCAGTCTTCATCAATCAGGACGCCGTTTGTCTGGATTGCATTGTAGATGGCCACGTTGTTCTTATTATAGTGCTGCTGATATTTCAGAACCTCCTCAAAAAAGGGCAGTCCGGCCAGAGTGGGTTCTCCGCCCTGGAACATATAGTGGATTGCAGTATCTGCATTCAGGAGGGTCTTTCGGATAACGTTTTTGAGCGTATTGCTGGTCATAAGACCGTAGGAAGACTGCTCGCGTTTGGTCGTTTCGTCCATATAAAAGCAGTAGTCACAGCGCATGTTGCAGGCGCCGGATGCGGGCTTGATTAATACTGAAAATGGCGGCATATTATTTACCTCTCTTGTTAAAATTAATGATATCGTAACAGAAAGCTTGTTGGAAATCCATATAAACTGCATAAAAAAAGAAAAAAATAGAACAACTATTGGATAAAATGACGGAAACCAGACAACTTTTTTATAAAAAGCTGTAAACATATTGTATATGCGAAATCTGTATGCTATAGTGAAATTATCATATAGTGAACTGTTCCTTGGGAACATAAGATCAGAAGGGAGAAGAAACATGAAGAAACGTTTGTTAGGTATGGGAGTGGCAACAGGACTGGCAATCGCAATGATGGGAGGTACCGTTGTGCAGGCAGCTGAAACATGGACTGTTACATGTCCGTGGGCGCCATCTGGTGTGGCGGCAATGGTAAGCCAGCAGGCAGCTACAAAGTCTACAGAGTATTCAGACGATCTGATTCTTGTAGCAGAGGCTGTAAAAGGTGATGCAGCTACTGTAAACACATGGGTTGCAAGCCATGCAGCAGGTGATCCGGCTCTTGTATTTGCAGGTGAGGGACTTTTTTCCATCACTTCCATTCTTGATCCGGCAAAGCTTCAGTTTGATTATGAGGATTTTGAGTTTGTAGAAAACCTGTATTCCTCCGTATTCGTACTGTCAGCAGAAGCTTCTCTGGAAATTGACAGTATTGCAGCTCTGGAAGAGTATGTGAAGTCCGGTGAGACAATCAGCGTAGCAGTAAACGGTGCTACAAGTTCCGAGGCATTTCTTGCAGCTTCCCTGTTCGGTTCTATGGGAGCAGGCGACTCTCTGAAACTCGTTCCGTATGAGTCAGCAGCAGAGGCAGCTCAGGCAGTTGCTAAGGGCGAGACAGCATTTGCAGTTTCCCACCAGTCCCAGATTCTGGAGACATTTGAGCAGGGTGATGTAACAATTGCATGTGCATTTGATGAGAAAGCCCTGGAGAATGGACCGTTTGCAGGTGTAGAAGGCGTTGGTGAGCATGGATATCCGTATTTCCGTAACCGCTGCTTCGTACTGGCTCCGGCAGACACAGAGGAAGAAACAGTTACTGAGCTGAAGACTCTTTACGATGATATTCTGGCAGATGAAGAAGTAACAACATGGCTGCAGGATACAATGCTTCTTGAAGTGGATCCGATGTCTGAGGAAGACGTACAGGCACACATTGACAATGTGAAGTCACTTGTAGAAGAGTATAAGGACGTTGTAGCCGGCTGATAGATAAGGAACTCGGACTGTCGCAGGCTTCCTGCGGCAGTCTGTTTTCTGTTAAGGGAAAGTTTCTGCTTTTTCTTAACAGAAATATAATCCGGGTCTGTCTGGAAATTTGTACATAAATGGAGGTATATCCCATGAAGGCATGGATAGAACGTATGGATGCCTGGCTTGAACGGACGGGGGAAAAGCTTGAGAAAAAAGAAGTCCGCGTTCCCACCGACCTCGTTGCAGGCATTCTGTTTTTGGCATTTGGTATATTTATACTGACAGTGATGCCGACACAGGTCACGGTATCTGATAAGGACGTGATCAACGGCAGAGCGTTTCCGACAATGCTGATGGTGGTTCTGATGATCGCATGTGCGCTGCTTATTATTAAGGAGATTTATCATCTGATCCGGAAAGAACCGCTCAATACAAAAACAATCAATCTTCTGGTAGAGATTAAAGCACTCATTATCTTCGGAATTCTGCTGGCAACATTTCTGATCAGCAAGTATACGCAGCAGTTTATCGCAGGCGCACTTTTCTGCTGTCTTGGTTTTCTCGTATACTTTCGCTGCAAAAAGCCATCCTACTATGCGATCACAATTGGACTGGCTGTAGTGATCTGGGCTGCATTCCGTTACCTTCTGAAGGTTAACTTTTAAAGGAGGACAGGACGATGTTACAGTTTATCGGTCCGGCAGCGGGACTTTTATTTACGCTGCAGAATATTATATGGATCAACCTCGGAGTTTTTATCGGTTCCGTGTTTGCGGCTATTCCGGGTCTGAGCGTTATCCTCTGTGTTATTTTGTTTCTTCCTGTTACATATCAGCTGAGCGCAATCCCGGGTATGATGTTCCTGCTGGGTATTTACTGTGCGGGCGGATACGGCGGCAGTGTATCGGCGATCCTGATCAATACTCCGGGTACTCCGCATGCGGCAGCTACAATGCTTGACGGGCATCCGCTCTCAAAAAAGGGACGCACGAAGGTTGCTCTGAAGATTGCACTTTACGCATCTACATTCGGAGGCGTTTTCTCGGCAATTATGCTTCTGTTTTTAGGACCGCAGGTAGCGCAGATTGCTTCTCAGCTTGGAACAGCTGAATATTTTATGGTATGTCTGTTCGGTCTTACGATCATCGCGGGCGTTTCCGGTAAGAGTATGATCAAGGGCGTTATGGCGGCATGTATCGGTCTGTGGATTTCCTGCATCGGTTCTGATCCGATGACAAGCTACGACCGTTTTACATTCGGTGTGTCAAGACTGTATCTCGGACTTGACCTTGCGATCTGTCTGATTGGACTGTTCGCTCTCGTAGAGATCATGTCAAGAGCAGAAGATAAGAAAGCATCCCTGCAGGTAGATACGAAGAAAATGCAGGATGACGGAGTGCTGACCAAGGATGAAAAGAAGCGTATCCGCCTTCCGATCCTGATCTCCTCTATTATCGGTGTGTGCGTTGGTATTATTCCAGGTACAGGAGCGTCTGAGGCATCATGGTTTAGTTACAACACAATAAAGAACATGTCAAAGCACAAAAAAGAGTTTGGACACGGCTCCGTAGAGGGTATTGCTGCTGCTGAGGCTGCGAACAATGCCGTAACGGGAGCTACGCTGATCCCGCTTCTGACACTTGGTATTCCGGGAGACGGTACGGTAGCGATCATGCTTTCTGCGCTGATGATTAACGGTTTGAATCCGGGACTCTCTCTGTTTACAACAGACGGCGATATTATGTATGCGATCATGCTTGGACTGATTCTCGTAAATATTTTCATGCTGCTTCAGGGCAAGGTTCTGACGAGACTTTTTGCAAAGGTTGTACTGATCCCGAAGGAAATCCTCACGCCGATTATCGTGATCTTCTGCTTCGCAGGCGCTTATTCTGTAAACAAGAACTACTTTGACGTAGGCGTTACACTGATTTTTGCTCTGGTTGCATGGATTCTGCGTAAGTTTGATATGCCGGCAGTGCCGATTCTTCTCGGTATGGTATTAGGTAAGATGACAGAGACAAACTTCAGAAGAGCGTTGTTTATCTCGGATGGAAATCCGAAAATTTTTATCAGCAGCATATACTGCTGGATCTTTATCGCCCTGATTATCATTGCAGTAGGTGCAATTGTTCGCGGAAAAATCGTTGAAAATAAAAAGCAAAAGGAGACAGCCTGATGAAAAAGAACATTATCTTCTATTTTAGTGACCAGCAGAGATGGGACACCTGCGGATGTTATGGACAGCCGCTTGACATTACGCCGAATCTGGACAGGCTCGCATCAGAGGGCATAAAGTTTGAAAATGCATTTTCTCCGCAGCCGGTGTGCGGACCGTGCCGCGCTCTTTTCCAGACAGGCCGCTATCCGACGGAGACTGGCTGTTTCCGAAATAATGTAATGCTCCCGCAGGGCGTTAAAACTCTTGGCAGCTATATCGAAGAGGCCGGATACGAGACGGCTTACATTGGAAAATGGCATCTGGCAAGCGATGGCGAACTGGAGAAACCGCCGGTGATTGACCATACAATTACCGCAATCCCACGAGAGCTTCGCGGAGGTTATACAGGCTACTGGAGAGCTGCCGATGTTCTGGAGTTTACTTCTCACGGATATGATGGATATGTATTTGACGAGAACAACAACCGGATTGATTTCAAGGGATACCGTGCAGACTGCATCAACGATATGGCGCTTGAGTTCCTTGACGTATGGGATGGAAAGAAGCCGTTCTTTATGACTGTTTCTCAGATTGAGCCGCATCATCAGAATGACAGAAAGCACTATGAGGGACCGGACGGATCGAAGGAAAAATACAAAAACTTTGTTTTGCCGGAGGATCTGAAGGCTCTTGGCGGAAATGCGGCGGAGGAGTATCCGGACTATCTGGGACAGTGTGCAAGTCTTGACGAAAATCTCGGACGCCTTGTAGCGAAGCTGAAGGAAAAAGGTATTTATGAGAATACGGTGATCATTTACGCTTCCGACCACGGTTCCCATTTCCTGACACGAAACAGAGATTCTCATTTGAATGGATACGACGACTATAAGCGTTCCGGTCATGATGCCTGTCTTAAGGTGCCGCTTATCATCAGCGGCGGACCGTTCACAGGCGGCAAGACAGTAGAAGAACTTGTAAGTACAGAAAGTCTTCCTAAGACGATTCTTGCTCTTGCAGGCGTGGATGTCGGAGACAAGATGATCGGAGAAGACCTGTTGGATGTCGTAGAGAAAAAGACTGCAAACAGACCGAACCAGGTATTTGCACAGATTTCGGAGAGCCGTGTGGGACGCTGCATTCGTACGTCGGAATATCTCTACGGTGTGTATGCTCCGGGAATTAACGGCGGGGCTGCGGCTGATTCAGACGTATACGCAGATGATTACCTGTATGATATGACAAAGGATCCGTTCCAGCTTGAGAATATTGTAGATGACGCTGCGTATGCAGACATCAAAGCAGATTTGAGAGTGAGACTTCTGGACTGGATTGAAAAAGCAGAAGGGAAGCGTCCGGTAATTACAGATTGAAAATAAAATTTAAACTTCAGGCAGCTGCCCGGTGTCTGTCGGCAAAATAAAGGAAAAGCGTGCAGGCATGCATAGGGCATGCCGTGCAGCGCTTTTCTGCGTTTGGGAGAGAAATAGAGTATGGCAGGAAAAAAGACCGAAAAAGTGTATCAATGGCTGTTGGAGTACATTGATGAATACAAGTTTTCCAATAATTTAAAGCTTCCGTCTGAAAACGCGGTGAGACAGCGGCTGCGCGTGGGGCGCGAGACGGTCCGCAGTGCTCTGGAGCAGCTGGAACGGGAAGAACTGATTTATAAGGTCAGGGGAAGCGGGACTTATATCAGAAAAGAGATGGCGCTTTCACGTGATTTGGACACAGGGAATGCCGGATGTAAGATTGGCCTGATTCTTCAGGGACAGGACAGCAGTGCAAATTCGAAACTGATCGACGGTATAGTGGACGGGCTGAAAAAGATTTCCCCGGAGAAAAAGGTAGATCTTAATATTTTCCTTACTGACAATCGTTATGCAAATGAGAGACGGTGTCTCCAGACGGTTATGAAACAGAATTTTCAGGGATTTATTATAGATGGGGTAAAGGCAAGTCTGATGAATCCGAACCTTGATTGTTATAAAGAAATTTATGACAAGGGGATGCCCGTGATTTTTTACAATAATTATTATAAAGAACTGCCATACCCAAAAGTAATTGTCAATGATCTGAAATGTGCAGATGAGCTGGTTATGCAGTTAATCCATGCAGGCCATCGCAATATTGCAGGAATTTTTCTTTGCGATAATTATCAGAGTGTGGAAAAATTTCACGGTATGATCCGTACCATGCGCCGTAACGGACTGGAACTGAAGGATGAATATATCAAATGGTGTGTTTCTGATGATACGCACGACGATCGATTTGTAAAATCCATAGAGCAGTTTCTGCGCGGAATCCCGGCGTGTACAGCGATCATCTGCTGCAACTATATTATTTACTGTTATGTAAAAAAAGCGCTGATGAAAGACGGGAAAAAAGTGCCGGATGACTATTCAATTGTATGCTTTGACTATTCCGGTGAAAACTGGGAGGAAGAAGGAATTACCTGTTCGCTTATACGCGGGTATCTTACAGGGGTTAAGCTGGCTGAAAATCTGATGAAGATGATTAACAGAAAAGAGTGCTCCGGTGCGCGCTATTCCTGCGTGATGGACTCAGACATTTATATTGGAAGATCTGTGAAAAATATACGTGCAAAACAGTAAGGACACAGTTTAGGCAGGAGATAACAGGAAAAGTTTTCTCCTGCCTTTTCCGCGTTTTTAAGGATCATATTAAACTTTGCACAGGAAGCTGCAGCTGGGTAATATATTCCGATTCGTCGGAGGTAGTATGGATATCTATCCAGAGAAGTTCCAGCAGGTCTCCGGTGACTTTAAGATTATGAGATTCTGCGTATTTCAGCAGTTTCTGACCCCAGTCTGTGCTTTGGGAATAACTGCCTCCGTAAGTGACACAGAGGTAATCTCCTCCGGGAATAAGTTTTTTTCCATTTTCATCGATCAGAAATACTGACTGATAAGAAAGCGCCTTTTTTTCAAACAGAGAGGAACAGGAGATAACGGTTCCGATCTGGTTGCTTCCTATAATGTACAGCCTTTCTTTGTCCAGATTGATCAGTCGTTTAATCAGAAGATCCATCTCTTCCGCTGCCTGATAGCCTTCTGACAGGATATGGCATCGGCGGGGCGGCAGGGTTGTCTGAGTGATTTCGTGCAGTGGAAGGTTCCGGGCGGAACGGATGGTATTTAACCGATGCTCCACATTTTTCTGAAACTTCCGGAGCTGCAGCAGCTGCTTCTGGATGGCGTCCTGCTCTTCTTCCAGAAGCTTCAGGGAGGATGCTGTATTGTGATTTTCCAGGTATTCGCGGATTTGTTCCATGGTAAAGCCAATGGAACGAAGATCCCGGATCACGTTCAGTCTCCAGATATCGTGTATGCTGTAACGGCGGTATCCGGATTCAGAGCGTTCCGGTTTTATGATTCCGATTTCTTCATAATAGCGGATGGAATCCACGCCAATGTCATAGAGTTTGGATATTTCACCGATTCTAAAATATTTTTTCATAATATGTATTCTCCTGCTTGACTCTGGTATAATACCAGAGTTTATAATGATTTCAGATTCATAAAAAGAAAGGAAATCAAAAATGTGTTCTATCTGGAAAGAAATTAAATTGTCTTCGGTGCTGCTTTTGCTGGGCGGAAGCGCCTTACTGGCATTTGGTCTTTATAATGTCCACTCCATATCCGGCGTTACAGAAGGAGGAATCTTAGGGCTTACTCTTCTTCTGGAGCATTGGTTTGGAATTTCTCCTTCGTTTTCCGGCTTTCTTCTGACAGTCGTATGTTACTTTTTAGGCTGGAAACTTCTTGGGAAGCTGTTTCTGGTGTATTCCTTTATTTCAGCGATCGGATTTTCTGTTTTTTACGGAATATTTGAGCAGTTTGACCCACTGTTTCCGCAGATTGCGGAAAAACCTCTTCTGGCGGCAGTGGCAGGCGCCCTGTTTGTAGGCATCAGTGTGGGAATCTGCGTGCGTGTAGGCGGCGCTCCTACCGGAGACGATGCTCTTGCCATGAGTCTGTCCTCTGTGCTGCCCGTGGATATCCAGTGGATTTATCTGGCAAGCGATCTTGTTGTGCTGCTGGCATCCCTCAGCTACATTCCGTTCAGCCGGATCATGTACTCTCTTTTGACAGTCCTTCTGTCAGGCCAGATCATCGGAATCATACAGAAGATCCGGCTTCCTGGATCTGTGGGGACAGGAGAACTGTCTCAGAGCTGATATAAAAAGCTTTGAAAAGGGTCTGTGTCTTTATTTTATCAGAGAATATACTTTCTGAATATGAAAATTAAAAAAATTCTGCGGAATTGAATCCACATAATCTGTATTTCCCCTGCATACATTGTAAAAAGATGTATCCAGGGGAATTTTTGTGAAAGATTATATCGAAGAACGGGCAGTGAAGATCGCATCTTATATCATTGAAACCAGAGCGACAGTCCGGCAGGCGGCAAAAAAGTTTGGGATTAGTAAGAGTACGGTACATATAGATGTAACA
>ULYF01046274.1_pt1 | contig 14560 bp, 19 predicted proteins | sample 1961941 | NCBI WGS metagenome assembly ULYF01 (sample SAMEA4835857, study PRJEB28245) | human gut metagenome | biome: gut microbiome; material: fecal sample | place: Denmark | collected 2008 | reverse complement strand
GAAGTTTTATCATAATTTTTTTGTATTTTATTCAGCTTATTTTTATGAAAGGTAGGAAGCGGTCTTCTTCCGCTTCCGAGGTGCTATAAATAGCACCTTTTATTTTAATCACCCCCAACCCCTCTAATAGGGGCTTTAGCAAGTTGTGGCTAGGGTACGTCTATCATTTAACCGGATGTTTGCTTGTCTCACTACTCTGCCCATCCTTCTTCTTTTTCCTGATGATCGTTGAAAAGTGCGGTGTACGTCTGTTGCTAAATAAATGTATGGTAAAAATAATTGCTATGGTAGCTTACAGAATGGTTGCCACACACTCGCAAAAAAATGCAACGGGCTTTCACGGCATAAATGCCCGTACCGGGCACATATTCCATGATCCCATTGACATTTTCTTTTGAGGCGTGGCAAATACAAAATCAGCAACAGACGGTTGCACCGCACATTGACAACTACATACAAAAAACAAAAAGGAGAAGGAGGAACAGATAAGTGGACATCGAAATTATTTCTGTAGAGATTAAAAAAGGAATTGTAATGATCACAGGCATTGATGTGTCTGATGAAAACCTCCGGCGCATGGAGCGTATGAAAGACGATGGGATGCAAACAGAAGTAATCTTTTGTTTCGACAGCCATCAATCGAAAGATCTACAATATCTTTATAACTGGCTTAAACGCCAAAAGGCAGCTAAAGGAGCAACTACATGGGGAGAAGCACTTCATAAAACGATAGGAACAATTACCGTTATTGCAAAAAAATATAGGAGCTGGGAATAACCAGCTCCGCTTTTTATTTATGAAAGGAGAATTGATTATGAAACAAGATAAATTCATGGAAGAAGTAAAAGAAATAATAAAAGCAGATATACTGAAAAAGGTTTTGCCGCGTCTGATCCCGGAACGGGATATCAAGCAGGACAAGTCGATCTTGGTGCACCGTTTCCTTGATTTAGGCATTATTTATGAGATAAAAATTGAAAATGTTTCTTTCGTTATTTTGCATGAAATGTTAGAAGATTTAAACATTTCTGCAGAAGAAGTTCAGTTTGCGGCTATTGCAAATATGAAAAAACAGGCAAAGATTCAAACGATGAGGGAAATTCTTTCAGAACATTTTTTAGAAACGGAGGTTTCGCCTCAAAAAGAAAGTTCGGCAGAAATGTATGTTGTGTCTGCAGGAGATGATTTAATAACGGGAAAGCTTTCAAATGGAGCAGCCGCAATTCTCTCAAGAAGCATCCGAAAACAGATTGTAAAAAGAATGGGAGGAAATGCTTATCTCCTGCCCTCTTCCATAGAAGAATTTATCGTTTGTCCGGAAATAAAAGGAGAAGAGAAAGAATTGCTTAAAATGGTGTATTCCATTAATCATTCTGATATCATTCCAGATTCTCTCTTTTTAAGTAATAGCATTTATTATCTGGAAGAAAATGGAGATATCCGAGTAATTACATCTGAAAAAATGAAGCCATGAATCAGTATGGATTGATTTTAAAAGAAGGGCGTCCCGAACTGTTGTTGCAGGGGACGCCCCTTGCAGGAAAAACATTTGTTTGTAATCCAATAGATGCAGCAAATTTAAGCAGAAAGGTTTTTTTGTTGGATGTGCAGGCGGAAGAACATTTGTGTTTTTTTGCTTTAAATATAAAAGGAGAGGTTTTAGGAACATTTGAGATCGCTCATGGAACTGCATCCGGTTGCATGGTAACTCCGCGGGAATTTTTGATCAGGCTGCTACTTGTGGGTGCAACCCAGTTTATAGCAGTGCATAACCATCCATCAAAAGATCCAAAACCCTCTCATGAGGACTGGAAGTTTACTGAAAGACTTTTTGAAGCATCAGATTTGATCGGGATTGAGCTTTTGGATCATGTCATCGTAGGTGGAGAGAATCAATATTCTATGCGGGAAAATGATTGTACTATATGGAAAAGGAGAAAATGATTATGAGAAAATTAAAAGAAAGAGAAGCAGGTATTAACCAGTGTTTGAAAGGAAGAATGAAAGTCAGGGTTATAACTAAGGTGATCAATAATCGAACACTGGAAGGATATGTTTTAGAAGTGGAGGATGAAAACTTTCACCCGGTTGTGTACGAAGAAAAAAAATGGGAAGATATGACGGATCAGGAAGTAGCAGAACTTCTTTATCAGTTTAGAATGAACAATTCAATTCATGAAAATTATTCGTTATTATTTAATCCGAAAGCTTCGACAGAAGAGATTCGATCGAAAATCCGTCCGATGCTGATGTCTGAAGATCGGGTGAATGAGCTGGAAACACAGGGGATAATTACAGATCAGAAAGAAGGTTTTACCGTTTTATATGTTGTGTTTGTGCCGGAAGATGGAAAAGAAGGGGTTGACATATCGATTCGATTGACAAGTGCGCTGCTCTCCTATTATAAATTAAAACGGGAAGAAATTGAACGGATCGCATTTGATCAAATTGAAAAAGAAGTAGTCATTGAATCGGTTTCCCCAAAAGTAGGAAAATTATATGGACGGGGGTATGGCTCTTCTGCTCTACTATGCGATTCTGTTAAAAAAGAAATCCAAGAACGTTTTGGAGAGGGATGTTGCTTGTTGCCTGTATCCATAGATATAACGATTATCCTTTCAAATGATTTTGCAAAACAGACGGAATTTTTAAAAATTTTAGCAAAAAGCATTTCTCTTTCCATAGATGAATGTAATCAGTTAAGTCAAATTCCTTATGTTTTAAAAGGAGGAAGGTTGAAGGCGTTGTAAGATATTGACAGTTTGGTAAATTTTTTTATAAATTTACCAAACTGTTTGCATCAGATAAAAAAATCCGTATAATAAAAGAAAAAGGAGTGATAGGTATGAAAGCGACTTTGAAGGAAAATGAAGAGAAAATCGTATCTGTTTCTGAATTAAATAATGGAGGGGCAGGAAAAATTTTTCTGGATCTTCAAAAGAATAATAGTGAATATATTATCCTGAAAAACGACCGTCCGGCGGCAGTGCTGCTTTCAATGGATAAATATGAGAAGTTAGCTGAAAAATCGGAAAAGCTGGATGCTCTAATGGAGGTTGTGGAAAACACTGAACTTTTACTTCTTGCAAATCAAGCTGAAATGTCACCAACAGTTCCTTTTGAAGAAATTTTAAAAAAAGAGGGAATTACTGAAGAAGAGTTGGAGAAACTTTCAGAAAGTGTGGATCTGGCATGAGGTGGGAGATACAGATGACAAAAGAAGCAATAAAACAATATGATAAACTGGAAGGAAGTGTAAGGAAACAAGTTCTTTCTGGAATTTGGAAAGTATCGCAATCTCCGCTTCCTGCGCCGGAAGGTTTTGGAAAGCCATTAGGGAATAAAGGCGGTGAAAATCTGACAGGATTTTTTAAGATCAAATATCGGGGAATCGGAATCCGAGTGGTATATACTTTAGTGAAAGAAAAAAAGATTATGAATATAGTAGTCATATCTGAACGAAATGCTGCCGCTTGTTACAAACAGGCGGCAGCATTATATTATAAATACGGAGATGAATTGTTTCAGAAAGGGATTGAAGAGTGAGCGGAGGAAGAAAAGACCTCTGTTTTTTTATTGCTTAAAATAGAAAAATGATTTGGTCCTATCAGCTTCCCACCCCAATTCCTCTATCCCCTCTTTCGCCCCCAAAGAGGGAAACTGTTTTTCAAGAAAAACTATCAATTTGTTATAGTTAAAAAGAAGGTGCTATAAATAGCACCTTCAAAAAAATGTCGGAAACGACAAAATAAAAGGCGCTTTACAGCGCCTAACTATGCTCCCTGTGTTTTCGGTTTGTGTGGAAGGAGCATGATATAAAGAAATAATCTTTATAAGTTTATAATATCAAATAAAATAAAGCTATGCAAGAAATTTGATGCAATATCTTCTTTCTTTGGAAAGCAGGGCACTGAAATTATTTTAGCGAAGTAAAAGGCAGAAGAAGATTTTCACTAACTACGGTAAAAATAAATGGTGACGGAAATAATGCCCCCCCAAACCCCCAAAAGCCCCCTTTCCCTGCTTACGCGCCCAAAGGGGACGAATGCCGGATACGGCAAAAAAAAAGAGCATAAGGCGATTTTGACATCAATTAAAAATTGATGCTCTGGCAAAGCCAGAGAAATCGCACTTTTTATAAAAAAAGTATGACGTCAATTAAAATTAATAATATATAATATATGCTGATTATTATATATTATTATTGAAATACATAGCGATAAATGTTAGACTTAATCAAAAAACAGGAGGTATGTTATGCCGGGAAATTATAGTATACAGGTTCGGAATATTGATGAATATACTTTTAATAAATTAAATGAAATGGCTGAAAAGGCCGGAATGACCAGAGAAGGTTATTTAAGAAAAATGTTGAGTAATTATGCGTTATCAGAAGAAATAAAAAGGGTAGAGGATAAATATACAACACTGGTTAAGAATCTTGTAGAGTATATACAGATGCAGGGGGAGATCATTGAACAGAACACTGTGGTTTTAGAAGAATTAAAGGAGATGCTGAATGTATAAATATTTTGAAATTTCTGAAGATAATTTAAAATTTATTAATGAATTTAAGGCGGAGCAGGGAATTAAAAGTGATAAAGAAGCTTTTAATAAAATCATTGAACTGTATAGAGATTCTACCGCTGAAGATAAAAATAAAAAAATGATAGATGAAATTATGCAGCGCTTTCATGAAAGCTACGGAATAATTTATACAAAATTGTTGGCTGGATCGGTAAAAATGGAATCAATGATTCAAATTTTGGTTGATGTGGCAAATACGTTATTATTAAGTCAGGGGATTGATAAATGCATTCTGAAAGATATATTAGCTTCAGAAGTAATTACTCAATCTGAAGATTATCATAAATATAAAGTTGCAAAGGCAAAACAGAAAAAAGATACAAAGTGCTATAAATAGCACCTGCTAAAAGGAGAAATATGATAAAGGCTGGAGTTGTTGCCGTGAACCGTTTTGTGCGTTCCGGAAGTAGAGAGTTTGCAAGTTATATCGATTACCTTGATCGTAATGAAGCAGTAAGAAATGAGAATTTTAAAGATTTCAATTTATTTAATGATTATATGGATCAGCCAGAAAAATCAACTGGGATTTTTACTGATAAAAAATCAATTTTAACAGATGCAGATAAAAAAAATTTGAAAAATTTATTTCAGATAGCTTATGAAAATCATTCTCTCATGTGGCAGACTGTTATTTCTTTTGATAATAAATGGTTACAGGAGCATGGGGTATATAATGCAAAAACAGGTGTACTTGATGAAGAAAAAATGAAAGAGTTGACAAGAGGAGCTGTAAACTCTCTTTTAGAAAGTGAAAATCTTTCTAATGCGGTCTGGACAGCATCGTTCCATTTCAATACGGACAATATTCATGTTCATGTGGCAACTGTAGAACCACAGCCGATGCGGAAGCAAAAAGAATATATTCAGTATCAATATATAGGGAATCCGGAAGGAGAGTATGTCAAACTGAGCAATGGTGAATTTGTAAAAAGTAATAGCCGAAATTATTTAAACCGTTATGGAGTACCATTGTTAAGATATGACCGAGTTCCAATTTACGAGAATGGGAAGATATTAAGAAAAAAAGAATACGTGGGTAGATTCAAATTAAGTAATCTGAACGCAGCCAAAAAATATATTGCAGATCAGATTTCTGTGGATAAAGAAAATAACATTCTGATCAATAAGATCATAAGGGATCAAATTGTTAAATCAAAAAAACAAATTAATATTTTTGAAGATCATGATATGGCAAAGCAGTTTATTAAATTGCATAAAGAGCTTCCTCGAAATGTAGATCGAGGGCTTTGGAAATATAATAGTAATGTTATGAAACCCTTAAGGCAAGAAATCGATAAATTATCAGATATTTATATGCAGAAGTATCATGCAGCGGATCTGCTTGAACTAAAAAAACTTCTTATAAAACAATCATCAGTTTTTCATGAAGCATATGGAGATACTGGAAGAGACTTTTATGAGAACAAGATGCAAGAACTTCATGAACGTTTGGGAAATGCTATTCTAAATGAATTGAGATCTTATGATAAAAATACGACTATACCAATGGAAATAGATGACAATCTAAATTTAAACGAAGAGATAGAAATGGAGATAGATGACAATCTAAATTTAAACGAAGAGGTAGAAATGGAGATAGATGACAACCTAAATTTAAACGAAAAAGTAGAAATGGAGATAGATGACAACCTAAATTTAAACGAAAAAGTAGAAATGGAGATAGATGACAATCTAAACTTAAATGAAAAGGTAGAAATGGAAACAAAGTTTGAGGCGGAAAGTGCAGATCAGAAAGCATACAGAATATCAGATTTTTCCTTTAGAGAGACTGGGGAAAATAGATATGCAAGAAGAAAACGTGTTGTATCAGAAAAAGGATATTTCATAGAGTGGAATAATGATTTTAAAGACGCGCGCAAAAAGATTTATGGAAAAAAGAAAAACTATAAAAAAGCTTTTGAAATACTACTGGAACAATCAGATACCAATATTTTAGCCACGTATGAGTTAGGTAATATTTATAAATACGGAAGGGGTGTGGATATTGATTTAAAAACATCAGAGACATTTTTTCAAAAGGCTTTTGAAATGTTTCAGGATCTTGAAGCATCAATAGAGTATGAAAATCCGGACCATGAATTTTTAAAAGAATATGTCAATTACCGGATTGGCAAACATTTTGATTATGGACTAGGGGTTGATCAAGATTATGATAAGGCAAAAAAATTCTATGAAAAATCCGAAAGTGCCCTTTCAGACTTTAGTTTGGGAAATCTTTATTTTTGTGGGAATGGGGTTGAAAAAGATCTGGAAAGAGCATTTCAATATTACATGAGATCTGATATAAAAAAAAGAGACAACGGATATGTTCAGTATAAAATTGCTACGATGTATGAAAAGGGAATGGGAATCGAAGAAAATAGCGATAAGGCTGAAAAATATTATCGTATGGCTTTTAAATCCTTTAATCAAATGTTAAAAGAATCAGAAGACGATAACATTCAATACCGAGTGGGAATGATGCTGATTAATGGGAAAGGAGTAGAAAAAGATTTGAAAAAAGGAATAGAGTTTCTGGAAGCATCAGCAGAAAATGGAAATCCAAATGCCCAATACCAGATTGCAAAAATATATCTTGATTCGGGAGAAGGAGATCCTGTCAAAATTAATGCAGCAATAAAATATTTAGAAAATGTGGCAAATAAAGGGAAAAATAGTATGGCACATTATCAGTTAGGAAAGCTGTATATAGATAAACAGTTTCTTTATTTTAATGCTAAGAAGGGAATAGAACATCTTCAAATTGCCGCCGATCAGAATAATGAATATGCACAATTCCGATTAGGTATTTTGTATTTGCAAGGAAGAATTGTTACGAGAAACTTACGCATAGCAGAGAAATATTTAACCCAATCTGCAGAAAATGGGAATGAGTATGCTGCTGATGTATTAAAACAATTAAAAGAAAATCGTTTCAAATTAAAAGGGAAACCTTATGTGATGCGATCACTGAAGGTTTCTATTGGAAATTTGAAATCAATATTAAAGAATGAAAAAGAAAAAGCGCTTAATATGAAAATCTATAGGGAGAATGAGTGGAATGCAGAAATGAAAGCTAAGAAAGAGCGGGAATCCGAGGTGCTATAAATAGCACCACTGGTGTATTGATAGGTGAGTTTTCAGAATTTCATAAGTATGCGGAAGGAATTATGGAAAGACAGATATTTACGCATGAATTTGCGGATAAAGAAGTTATGAACAAATTTAAAGAATTGAGCAAGCCTGATATCATTAAAGCGTTAGAAAATGCGAAATAATTGAAGGGTAAACTTTGTACTATTAAATAAAGGTTTGTGAAGTATGGAAGAAAAAACACAGTACAAAAAAATAGGAGGCAAGCGTATGATATTGAGTAGGTGCTATAAATAGCACCTACTCAATATTACTTGTAATTTCCTTTTTTGAAATTTAGATTTCATACCATTTTTTATCAATCATTAATCCGAAAATCATATCATATTTGCCCTCACATATAACATGATCTTTATATATTCTGTATCCATTTTCTAGAACATATTTAACAGGAAAGGGACATTCAAACATATCTAAGTCGGTGTTTTTTCAGCTTCTTCTAATAAACATTCGGGAATAGCCATAATGACATGTCCTGTGTCTCCATCACAATAGTAATAATTAAATTCTTCTAATTCTTTTGGCAAATTTAAATAATGGTCTTTTATTATTCCTCTTAATCCTTCATGGCTTCTACGCATTTTTAATTGTCCTCCTCTTTTATGTTAGATGTTAATCGCTTCTAAAAGTGACCTGTAGTGCTATAAAAACCTGGGAGTATAACGTATTGTAATGACATGTACTTCTTTTTTTTGCTTCACGATACGATAGACGATGGTGTAATTTTTTAAAAATAACTGGCGGTAATCCTTATTTGAATAAGCTCCAACGCGTCGGATCGCTCCGCGTTCCGGAAATTGAGCCAAGCTAAGGATCGCGGTTTCTAATGCATCAACCATATTTAAAGCGGTGTCAGGTTCTAATAAAGAGTTTGCAATATAAGAATAGATTTCTTCTAAGTCTTGGTAAGCACGAGCATAAAGCTTTACGGTATATTTATCCAAAATGTTTCCTCCGTAAACATGAAAGAACTTCTTTTGCATCTAACAAAACGCCTTCAGCAGCATATTCTTTTTCTGCATCTTTAATAGCAGTATCTATGTGTGTAGTTTCTAACATGTTTTCATATGTTTCAATGCTCATGACTACTAAATCTCCATAGCCGTTTTTGGTGATAAAAAGCGGTTCAGGTTTTGCGTGGCAAAGTTCTGAAATTTCCGTAGTGTTTCTGAGATCTGTAATTGGTCGGATTTGTGGCATGTTACGAACCTCCTTTCTTGTACATTATTATAGCGAAATTATGTACAAAACGCAATGTAGTAATATATGGGAAATGTGGTTATTGAAGCACTCATTGAATCTATAAAAGAAAAAAATTGTTGATCAGAATTTTAATTATTATATTGATTTAATTTTATAAATGTTATACACTATATATGTAGTAAATAATATAGGGTGCTATAAATAGCACCGGAGAGGAGCAGTTATGAAATCAATCGCTTTTTTAAACATTAAAGGAGGAGTCGGAAAGACAACAAGTGTAACAACGATAGCACATATGCTTGCAACACAGTACAAAAAAAGAGTGTTAATTGTCGATCTTGACCCGCAAGGAAATAGTACAGCCATGTTTTCTAAAGCAGATTTATTTGAGGATTTTATCAATCCGGAATTACCCTACTTGGAGTATTCAGTTAGTAATTTGCTAATGGATAAAAAAATGGATGTGCATAAATGCATTACACACACAAAATATGAGAACTTAGATATTATCGGGGCAGATTTAAGACTTACGACAGTGGAAAAAGCCGTGAACTCGGATACATCTACCCCACAGCAGATACGTTTGCAGCGGCACTTAAAAGTAGTGGAGGACGAATATGATTTTTGTATTTTTGATTGTTCTCCAAACAGCGGACTTGTTAATGTGAATGGGCTTACAATGGCAGATGAGGTTTACATTCCAATTTGTGCAGATGCGTATAGTTTGCAAGGAATTAAAGCAACAGAGGAATTAATTGATAACGTGTCAGATTTTAACGTGAAATTAAAAATAGGGGGAATTTTTTGTACTCGGTGGGAAGGAAAAAAGGCGAATAAAACAATCTATGAAATGGTTCAAATGCAATATCCAGATCTTCTTATACCGATTAAAATTGGGAAAAGTAAATATTGTGAAGAAAACACAATGTTCCGAGTTCCTCTTTTGGAAATTGATTACGGTAAAAATAAAAGTAAGGCTACATTGGCATATCTTGAATTGACAGAGTATATTCTTTCACCTAATAAAAAAGTTTTTTTAGAAAGTTTAAATAGATAAGCGCGGAGGGAAAAATGAGTAGATTTGATTTGAGTAAAATGGGACAGAAAATAGAAGAAAATAAGGTGGAACTTGGAAAGTCTTATTTGAATGAAGCGTCTTTATCCATGCGGGATACTCGAAAAAAAACGGAGTATATTTCGCTAGATGAAATTGTTCCGAATCCAGATAATAAATTGAGTATGCCGAATGTTAAATGGCTGAAGCAGGATATTGCTTTAGAGGGATTGTTACAACCGCTTGTCGTTGCACAGATGGACGATGGAAAATATATGTTATATGCCGGACATCAAAGATTTGAAGCAATTAGACAGTTACATCAGGAAGGAAAATTTGAGAATACCGTAGAAGTAAAAAAAGTAGATTTAGATAACTTGAATCTTCCGGATACAGTAAGTGAAAATGCGCGCAGAAAGCTATTATTACGATCAGCAAATATTCAGCGAGGAAATGGATATTCGACAGATGCGGATCGTTATGTTGTAATTAGCGACTGGAAGGAAATTTACACGGAATTAAGACGATGCGGCGTTGAAGTGATTGAATTCGGGTTAGAGGGAGACGATGAAATAAGAGAATCTGAACAGATAAAAGGACGTAAGACAAGGGAACTTGTTGCAGAAAAGGTAGGATTATCTCCCGCACAGGTTGGAAAATTTGAACGAGTGGATAATCAAGGTGTGGATGAACTGAAAGAAGCTTTGAAAGAAGATAAGATCAATGTTGCAACAGCGGCGGAAGTCGCTTCAATGAATCCACAAGATCAAAAGAAAATATTAGAAAAAATCCGAGCGACAAAGGAGATTACACCGGATAACAAGATCAATGGAGAAGATATTGAAAAGGCGAAAGAAGTATTGGACGATTCCAAAAAGCCAGAAAAGAAAACTATAAAAAGGAAAGCGTCCGGTTTGAATATTATTTCAAAGAAAAAGATAAATGCGGATTTGAAAGAAGCATTTAAAAGTTTAAAAGAAGCCGGAGAAGAAATAGAAGTAGATCAGGAAACATACTCGGCTTATATGAAACATATTGAATCACTTAATCGAATTATTGAACAGGCTGCAAAAAGATGATTTTAGGTAAGGTGCTATTTATAGCACCTTACCTTTCATAAAAGGCAGAAGAGGTGGAGCGATGGAGTTATTAAATAATGAATTGAGGATAAATCAGCTTGAAAATAAAAGAAAAGATGTAGAAAAAGCTTTACAAAATTGCATAGTACGGGATAGCTTTTTAGATGATTTTGAAAAACGGTTCTGCTGGAGTAATAATGCTTTGGAGGGAAATACGCTATCCCTGATCGAAACAGTTAATTTACTTGATTATGATGAGGTACAAAGCGGTCATACTTATTCGGAGTATCAGGAAGCAAAGAATGTGTATGCTGCAATTAAAAATATGCTGATCCCGATGGAGCAAGTAAGGATTGATGGGGATTGGATTAAAAAAGTAAACGGATATGTCATGGGGACATCTGGGGAATATAGAAATCATGATATATATGTGGGAAATTTGGTAGAAGCGGTTTATTATCCTCCGGCGTCAGATAAAGTAGAAGAGTTAATGAAAACATTTGAAAAAACGGTAAATATAAAGGAAAAAAATATTGATAAACTGCTTTTAGAAATCGCGCAGCAACACATAGTGTTTGAAAGGATACATCCGTTTCAAGACGGTAATGGACGAACAGGAAGAATATTGATTAATCAACAATTAATCAATAATGGCTTGCCACCTATATCAATTAAGCCAACAGGGAAATATCGCCAAGCATTTCGTCGTTACAATAATTCGGGAGATTTGTCACAAATGGTATATATTTTAGCGAAAAGCGAATTAGAATCTTTTGATCGAATTTTGCAACAAGAAAGTAGATATCTTCTTAATCGCGATGGGAGAAATGTCGAAGTAAAGTCAAAATTAAGAGCAACAGAAAGAGAAATAGATTTATGAGTTTTGGAGGGAACGATGGGAGCAACTGTGTTTAATATGCCGGATCAGATTTGTGAGATGGTAAGATATACCGAGTATATTACAAGGATCAGTAAATCTGAACTTTATCGAAAAGCAATCAGTTATTTTATAGAAAATAAATTGGAAGTGACAGATGAAGTTTTATATATGCCACTTGCTCAAAAAAATTGTAAGGAACAAGTTTACATTGAAATGTGCTTGCCATTATTGGAAGAATATATTAAAAAATTAAGGAATCAATGTGCCGAAGGTGTGTTTTGTGTTGCTCAAGGAAAAGGAATCATGCAGAAGAAAAATAGATATCGGAAATCAACGGTAATTCTTCAGGCAATGATTAATTATTTATATTATTTATACTCTGACGAGGAGGTGCAGATAAAAGAAATTGAGCAGGGATTAATTTATATGAATGAAAGGAGGCTTGTATGGAAGCGGAACGGGTTCTAAATGATTTATACAAAAAAATAAATGAGACAGGATGCGAAGGACGTTTGCCGGTTGCAATATTTAGGGTTGAAAAAAACATATTAACATATAGTGGATGGAAATGGCGTTTTGTTCCTAATAGTGGAATTTATGAAATTGCAGTTATGGCTGAAAAATTGCAAGAATCAGTTTATCAAATTTATGCAGAAGTCTTTCATCAAATTGTGCATATTTTAAATGCACAATCGGGAATTACCGATACGTCAAACTATGGACGATACCACAATAGACATTTCCAGAAAAAAGCAGAAGAATTAGGGTTAAAAGCAACAAAAAAAGAATATGTACATGGATTTGATATTATCGAAGTACCTAAGAGTTTAATTGAAAAGATCAATTTTCCTATGTTTGAAACGAACTTAAAAAAGGCGATAGAAAAACAATCTGTCGAGATCGCTCCCCCGAATATAACTGAGGCGTTATATCGTTGTCCGATTTGCAAACAATATGCAAACGCTGATTCAAAGGCGAAATTGTTTTGTGGTTATTGCAACACAGAAATGATCCGAATTGAACAGAAAAAACTTGTCTCATGATATTTATTATACCATAAGGAGGTAAAAACAAGAAATTCATGGGAATAAATTATGGATACATTCGGGTATCTGCTTCTGATCAAAATGAGTCTAGGCAATTATACGCGATGGAAAAAAATGGGATTAAACAAAAAAATATTTTTGTTGATAAACAGTCGGGGAAAAATTTTGAACGAAAACAATACAAAGCATTACTCCGAAAGTTGAAAGAAGGAGATACATTATACGTTGAAAGCATTAGTCGTTTCGGGCGAAATTACATTGAAATTACAGAGCAGTGGCGCTATTTGATTAGAAATAAAAAAGTAAATATTGTTGTAATGGATATGCCGTTGCTAGATACGCGTCCTAAAAAAGATCTATTAGGAACATTTATTGGAGATTTGGTTTTATACATCCTAAGTTATGTTGCGGAATCGGAAAGAAAAAATATTAAGAGGTGTCAGGCGGAAGGGATTGCTCGTGCAAAAGAACGAGGTGTGAAATTTGGAAGACCTCAAAAAATGTCACTCGCTGAATTTGAAGAAAGATATTATAAGTATTGTAGTGCAGGATATACTGTAAAAGAGATGGCAAAAATGTTTAACATGTCAGTTTCGAGTGCATACAGATACAGGTCAAAGTTAAAAAGATTAAAATGAGTGGCACAAAGATTTAAAATTAACTCCAAAGTTGATTAAACAATGAAGAAAGCAGGGAATACTTGCAATAGTTATCTGCATATGTTATAATGCCGGTAGCCAAGAAAAGATATAATGTGTCACATAGGCACAAAACGAACCCCCAGTAGCGGACACTACTGGGGGTTCTTCTCCATTTAGACGGTTGAGCTTCCGTTAGGTTAGTTGTCGCTGTCGTTTCCGTCTAACCATTTGCAAATATAGTAGCCGACTATACTTGCCAGTACGGAAACAAGAAAAGATATAATTTCTAACACATAGACACCCCCCTTTCTGTTGCCAGATTGGGAGCGACAACGCTGTTAATTATAGCATAATGACAATGATGCTACAATAAGCCATTTTATAAAATGGCTTTTACAAAATAAATTTAGAGTTGTTAAAAAGATAAAAATATGTTACTTTAATTGTATAAGATGAGACGTCCAAAAAAGTATACTTTTTTGAACTCTCTTTTTTTTAGCTAGAAATGCTATTTGATGGCATTTCTAGCTTTTTTTTATGTTATTTTAGCTACTTGCAAAAAGTATACTTTTTGCAAGGAAAAAGGAAGGATGTAAAAACATGTTTTGTTTAAAAGGGTATAACCAAATGTTAAAGAAATGGATCGAGATGAAGATACTTGATGATGGCACTGTGCTTGTGGATGATTGGGAACACATCGAGGAGGGGAGTATTAAACGATACACAGAACAAATGGACATGGAAAAGAAAATGTTATGGGAGGACGATCAAATTGTTGATATGCAAACCGGGAAATGTATGGTGATTCGTTTTGGAGAATATGAATCATATTGTATAGAAGAAGAACAGATAATGAAAAGTGTGGGATTTTATCTTGAGACAAGAGATGGTGAAAATCTTCCACTCGGAAATTTATC
>ULYF01037345.1_pt1 | contig 14691 bp, 9 predicted proteins | sample 1961941 | NCBI WGS metagenome assembly ULYF01 (sample SAMEA4835857, study PRJEB28245) | human gut metagenome | biome: gut microbiome; material: fecal sample | place: Denmark | collected 2008 | reverse complement strand
ATGATCGTATAGATCTCATACTTTGCACCAACGTCGATTCCGCGCGTCGGTTCATCCAATATCAGGATGTCCGGATGCGTCAACAGCCAGCGCGCAATCAGAACCTTCTGCTGGTTACCACCCGACAGGTTCTGCATCAATTCCTTCATGCTCGGCGTCTTTGTGTGCATGCTTTCGTTCGATTCAGTCGCCGCTTTAAAGCGTTTGCTCTCCTGCAACACGCCATGCTTTGCAAAGCTCTTCTGTGCAGCAATGACCGTGTTGTCCTCGATCGACAGAATGCCAAATACGCCGCTCTGACGGCGTTCCTCCGTCAACAGCGCCAGCCCATGCGCCTTTGCGTCGCGCACCGACTTCACCTTGAACGGCTTGCCGTCCTTTTCCACATGGCCCGATGCAATCGCACGCAGACCGAACAAAGCCTCGACCATCTCTGTACGCTGTGCGCCTACCAGACCGCCGATGCCCAATATTTCTCCTTTATGCAGCTCAAACGACACATGCTGGAACGACTTCGGCAACGGCGAACACAGATCGTCCACCTTCAGCACGACTTCCTTCCCCGGCTTGTACGCCTTCGGCGGGAAACGGTTCGTCATATCGCGCCCTACCATTCGGTTGATAATCAGGTCCGTTGTCAGCTCGCTTGCCGGCCAGGTTCCTACATACGTGCCGTCTCGCATGATCGTTACTTCATCCGAGATCTTCAAGATCTCTTCCATCTTGTGGGAGATGTAAATGATCGCGCAGCCTTTTTCCTGTAGCTGCCGGATAATCTTAAACAAGTGCTCGGTCTCGTTGTCTGTCAACGATGACGTCGGTTCGTCCATGATGATGATCTTCGAATTGTAGCTGACCGCCTTCGCTATCTCCACCAACTGCAAGTTGGACGCCGACAGCGTTCCCGCCAGTACCTCCGGATCAATGTCCAGGTCGACCTCTTTAAAGAGCTCCTTTGTCTTTTTGATCATCGTCTTTTTATCGACGGCGATCCCTTTCATGGGGAATCTTCCCAGCCAGATGTTTTCCATTACCGGGCGGAACCGGATTGGGTGCAGCTCCTGGTGGATCATCGAGATTCCCAGGTCCAACGCCTGTTTCGACGTATTGATGACCCGTTTCTTTCCATCCAGGATGATCTCGCCGCCATCTTCATGGTAGATGCCGAACAAACACTTCATCAGTGTCGATTTTCCTGCACCGTTCTCGCCCATCAGAGCGTGCACGCTGCCGGGCCGCACTTTCAAGGTTACTCCGTCCAGCGCTTTTACGCCTGGGAATACCTTCGTGATGTTGTTCATTTCCAGCACATATTCTCCCATACGATCAATCCTCCTTCTTGCTAAAATTAAGCGGGGAACGGAAAGCGCTCGCTTTCGCGTTCCCCGTAGAACAAGCTTTTCTTTAAGAAATCAAAAGAAAGTGTACTGCGTTCGCGCTAATTAGGACATGTAATCCTGATAGTTGTCCTGTGTGACCTTTACATAGTCAACCCAAACATACTTGTCGTCGGTAACCGGATAGCCAATGTTCTCTTCGGTGATTTCCTTACCCTGAGCAGCTGCAACAGCGATGTTCACGCTAGCATTGCCCTGGCTGGTGGAATCGTTCAGAACTGTACCGAGCAAGGAGCCGTCCTTCATAGCTTCCAGAGCCGGAGCCGTTGCGTCAACGCCAACAACCGGAATATACTTGGACTCGTCGCCGGAGTTGTAGCCTTCTGCCTTCAGAGCTTCGATTGCGCCCAGAGCCATGTCGTCGTTGTTGCACAGAACAGCTTCGATCTTGTCAATGCCCTGAGAGGAGATAAATGCTGCCATCAAGTCGGTAGCCTTAACCTTATCCCACATAGCGGTGTCAGCAGCCAGCTGCTCAACGCCGAATCCAGCCTCTTCGATTGCCTTCGGAGCATACTCGGAACGGAGGGTAGCATCCTGGTGGCCAGGCTCGCCCTGAATCATGACATACTGGACCTTGCCGTCGCCATTCTTATCAGCTTCCGGATGAGCGGTGAAGTAATCAGCGATGATCTCGCCGGACATTGTACCGGACTGCTCTGCACGGCAGCCAACATACCATGCCTTGTCATAGGAATTCATGTCTTCCTCGGACGGCTGGCGGTTCTGCAGAACGATCGGCAGATCTGCGTCCTTCGCCTTGGTGATGATCGGGCCAGCAGCGGTCAGATCAACCGGGTTAACGATCAGAGCATTGACGCCCTTTGTGATGAAGGTATCAACCTGTTCGTTCTGGGTGGGCTGCTTGTTCTGGGAGTCCACGATGTCGATCTTCGCACCCAGCTCTTCTGCACGAGCAGTCATGGTGTTACGAACGCCGGTCATGAACGTATCGTCAAACTTGTAAACGCAGGAGCCGATGCTTACGTCAGAAGCGTCTGTGCCTGCTTCGGAAGGCTCTTCGTTGTTGTCCGTGGACGCAGTGCTGTCTGTGCCAGTGGACTCTGTCGAAGAAGTGTTGCTATCATTGCCGCAGCCAACCGCTACGGAAGCCATCATCATGGCTGCCAGCATAAATGCTAATACCTTTTTCATACCTGAAAATCCTCCTACTTTCTTTGAAAAATCTTCTTTCGGTTTTGCAATGAATCTGCGCTTTGTGTATTTGCACAAATGCGAGTTCAATTGCGATTTACTATTAGTAAGTATAGCTGTCCCTATTCAAAAAATCTATATAAAATTCTTCGGTCTTGTATGAAATATCTTCGCTCTTTTGCTCGATTGTTTTTGCCAAACAATGACCGCCTTTGTGAAAAAGGACAAAATAGCTTCTTGAAATTAGGGGAACATGCCTAAAATCTGTCGTAAATTGGGGATGGCATGCATAGAAAACACAAGATACAGGGACAACCTTCCTTTCCCGAAAAATTTCACAACAAAGCGATCCTTTCTATAAGGATTTTTCTTTCAGCATGCATAAACCGCCTAATAGCCGCATAGAAATCTTTGTTGAAAAGGAGGCGGACAATATGGGAGATTTTGCATGCGTCCAGGCCGCAGTCGCACCCCTTTGGAATGCGCCAAAAGAAGGCGCCGTACGGGTAGACGAAGCTCTTTGTGGCACAGAAGTTGAGATTCTAGAGAGTTCCGGCGCCTACCGGCGGGTACGAACCGCCTATTATTATGAGGGATGGGTCCTAGAAAACACGCTGTTTCCGCTTTCCTCCCCAGAACAGTGGCGGTCCGCATCCAAGGCCGTTGTCTGCGCGTCCTTTGCAGATCTCCAACATGAACCGTCGGTACAGGCTTCTACCCTTTGTACGTTGCCGCGCGGGGCACGCCTGCGATGGGAAGAAGCCTCTGCTACCGACAAATGGCAAAAAGTATTCCTTCCAAACGGCACGCCCGGATTTCTTCCCGCTTCGTCCCTTGCTAAGCCGTTTCACGGCATTGGCGCCCGAAAAGCACCGCAATTTCGCTGCGACGTGGTTCGCTCTGCAAAATCCTATTTAGGAACCCCCTATCGGTGGGGTGGGATGACCCCCATGGGAATCGACTGTTCCGGCCTTTGCTTTATGGCCTACGCGCTGAATGGCGTCTACATTTTCCGTGACGCGCGCATCGAACCCGGCTATGCAATCGAACAGATCCCCTTCCGCTGTGCTGGACCAGGAGACCTGCTCTTCTTCCCCGGGCATGTCGCTATGTTAATAGGAGGCGGACGGTATATCCACTCGACAGCCGGAAACGGGTGCCATGGAGTGGTAATTAACAGCCTGAACCCCCGCTCTCCTGAGTACCGCGCCGACCTCCCGCGCAAATTGCTCGCTGTAGGCAGCCTATTTGGGCAAAAATTTTCCGGCCAGGGGAGAGGAAAAGCCCCTGGCCGGAAGCGCCGCGTTGAACAACGATTCTTATTCAATATATTGAGGAAAAACACGAAAGCAAATTCATAAAAGCGGCCATCAACATTTCGATGGCATTTTACCCAGACATCCTTCCTACTCGCTCGGAATTCTCACATTTTGAGATCTCTCAAAGCTCTGGGTTTGTTACGCTGGTATATAGTATAAGATATTTCAATGAAAAAGGCAAGCGATTTTGCATAGAACATTGGTCATTTTAGGTGGGCTTGTTTCGTTATTTCACCAAATTCTTATTCGTCTGCGGAATAGATCAGGTTTCCTTCGGGACGTGGCTGTGCATCCGCAGCAAACAGGCGGTTGACTGTTTCTTCATCTGCAACTCCAGTGATTTTCAATTGATTGACATACTGAAAGTCCATAATCGACTGCTGCGTCCCCTCTCCATACAGGCCTGTGGGCTGCACAAAAAGGTATCCCAACTCCGCCAAACGCAGCTGAAGATTCTTGACTGCATCCCCTTCATCTCCCAGCTTCAGGGAATCCCCCTCCGGCTGTGCAGGAGCAGAACTGACATCACCAACATTCATGTCCGGGTTCCCGCCCGTAGGCGCTTGACTTTGGCCATCCTCCGGCGCCAAAGACGTGGTTCCCTCCGCCAGGGATGGGTACACGGTCCCCGCCATAAAACTGACGGCCGAAATCACCCCATTGCCCTGCCATTGCATCAAAGCGGGGTCCATTTCATAGACGCGTCCTTCCTGTACTGCTGTCAGGTTCTTGTATTTGTCCGTCTGCGCCAGAGTCTCCTTGAGCCCCGTAGGACAGAAGATGTACTGTGGTTGAACCATCAATAGGGTGTCCACTTCCATGTGGTTATCCACTCCATCGGAAGCTGCATTGATCAGCCCAGCGCATTCGATCAACTTGCCCTCGAGGGTATCGCCTGTCACTACGCCGCCTTCCACATCATAAAGATAACAGACGGAAACCGGCGTATCCGTCTGGGGAATCTGGCGGCTGATGTCGTCGATGGTACTGAAAATCCCCTCGGCAATCTTTTCTCCCCGCTCATATCCTTTCACGCCGCCCATAATAGAAGCGCCAACCTCCCGATACAGGCGGGTAAAGTCTTCGCGGCTCGCTGCTGGCGCGATGGTGACAACATCTACTCCTGCATCGTTCAGCCCTTTCTTTTGCTCTTCGGTCGGAGATTGCTCCGTGAGTACCAAATCCGCCCCAACCCCTAGTATGGACTGTGGGTCATCCATCGTCATGTCCGGAAGTACCGAGAGATCTTCCTGCGTACATGCCGCGCCCTTTCCACAGAGCTGCATCTCATAGCCGAGCGCTAGAATCACCTCTGCCAGATTGGGTGAAAGCACCACAACGCCCTTCGGCTCGTCTTGAATGGTCACTTCATTGACGGTAACTGGAAAGTCCCTCTCTGCTACGCCAGAACTGATGTCCCCTTGTGGTCCACAGCCCAAGCAAGCCCCAATCATCAATAACACGCCCAACAGCGCTGCAAATGATCTTTTCAACATAAGACTTGTCTCCCTTCCGTCCTGTGTCAATCGAGCGGCTGTCCACGCCGGATGCGCGCTTCCGCGTCGTCGATATATTGTTTTGCGCAGCGCGGTGAACGGCCACTGCGGGCGATCGCCCAGCGTTCCGCCCCCGCCCTGATCTCTGGGAGGTATTCGTCCAGCTCGCGCTGGCGTGCCAAAAGCTCCACAATCTCCAAGAAATGCACTTTATCCGGGAGAGAAAATTGGATGGACAATCCAAAGCGGTCTGCCAGCGACATGCTCTCCTGGATGGTATCACCCAGGTGGATTTCGTCCCCTTCCCGATCGGAAAAACTTTCCCGCAACAGATGGCGGCGATTGGAAGTCGCATAAATAAGCGCGTTTTGCGGCCGTGCAGCCAAACCGCCCTCTAACACAGCTTTCAATGCGGCATAGGTGTCGTCTTGCTGGGAAAAGGATAGATCATCAATAAAGATGATAAATTTTAGCGGAACCGATGCAATTTGGTCCACCAACGCTGGGAAATCCATCAACGCTTCCTTGGGAATTTCAATTACACGCAATCCCTGCGGATAGAATTCGTTGAGCATCGCCTTGACCGTGGAAGATTTCCCCGTACCGCGATCCCCATACAACAGGCAGTTGTTTGCAGGAAGCCCTTGCAAAAAGGCCAATGTATTATCAATCGCCAATTTGCGCTGGATCTCATATCCCTTGAGATCGGCCAGGCGCTGCTTGTCCGGATAAGCCACAGGCTGGATGCGGTGGTCTCGCCAAATAAAGGCACGGTAGCGCGCATACATTCCGCATCCATTGGAGCGATAGTACGCTGCCATTTTCGTAATGCAATGGTCGAGTTCGCCATCGAGCACTGCAACAGGTTCGCCTATATTCCATTCGGGGAGCTGCATCCCCGCAATCTCCTTTGCAAATGCACAACTCTCCCGGATCTCTTTGGGTGTGAGAGTCGCCGCCTTCCGGATCACAGCCAAATCTCGCTTCACTGCACAGCGCATTCCTTCCGGAAGTACGGCAGTTCCCGCGGCGGCGGCCAAAGAAAAGGCGTTCTCATCAAACAAAGCGGTCCCCGTGATGCATCCTGCAAGGTTTTCACTGTACCCACGCATACACAATACAGCAAAAAAATCGCCCCACGCATTTAGAAACGATTCCAAGGAACCGCCTTCCGCCTCCCACAGCAGCCGGTAAAACGCCTTTGGAACCGTCCGATTTAAAATCCCTTTATAAACAGAAAGAGAAGCCATCTCCATGGCCACTTCTTTGACTCGATTCGACAACAAAAAAACCCCTTTTCTATCCAAACACCGTTCGGCCTCTATGGCCGTTCCTGTTCTGGGCAATCTCCCCTACTACGCGGAAGCTTCCCGATTAAAACCCCATAGTTATATACAATACATGATACCCTTCAAAGGGTTTTATGTCAAGTTCACGACACGATTTGTCTTGCGAATTTACAAATTGTTTGCTACTATGGTGGTAAATCGGTTTAGAAAGCGATTTCTCCTCTTTCCAGTGTTTCGAAAGGAAGTCAATCATGAAAAGAAATTGGATTCGAGGCATAGCCGCTCTGATTCTCTGTTTTGCTCTTTTATGTACGGCCTGTTCCTCCAAGGGGCAACTTGACCCAGACGTCCTCTTTCGGGAGGCTATGTCGCAGGCAAATGCCCTTGAAAGTTGTGAAAGCCGCTTTTCAAGCGACCTGGAGTTTTCTGTGGGCGGTACAAAACAAACTTTTCATTCCGAGGTTTCCTCCATATATTTTGCCGATCCATTTCGTTTAAAAAGTACGCAGGATGCGGGGACTGGTGCGCCAATTGTAACGTATACAGTGGCCGAGGACAGCGCTTGCTGGTTTTACGCTGAATCTGAGGATGGATGGCTCCGCACTCCTGCTGAAAATCTGAACACCACCCCTCTGGAACAGATCGAGTGTCTGCGGTTGTTGAAGCAGGCTGCTGAACCGCACCTGGTTCGGGAGGAAGAAGTGGACGGTGTGGCAACCTACAAATTAGAGGTGACTTTTCCGGCAGAAATTCTTCGGAGTTCCATTGAGGCTACTGTATCTGCCAGTGGAATGGGGGATGGGTCTCAAACATTGGTGCAGGAGCTTTTGGACAGTGTACCGGCGGTTTATGGCTATTGTTATCTGGAACAGGAAACCGGGCTTCCTGTTCGCATGGAATTGGATACTACAGAAGCGCTCAATACTGTATTTAATAAAATCAGTGGCGACAGTGTAAAGGTTTCCGTGTCCAGGTGTACCATAGAAGGGAGCCTTACGCATTGCAATGACGCTTCCGCTGTAGAGCTTCCGCCTGAGGCAGCTTCAGCGCAAACGGTAGAAGCCGCGGGATAATCATGGCTTTTTCTTTTCATCGTATCGGAAACCTACAAGGGTACTTCTTTCGCACGGTATCCGTATTATAAAAGGCGGTGTGGAGTGTTCCGCACCGCCTTTTATAGAGGGATAAATTAGTAGTAAAACCGAATAAACTTGATGTTGTAAAAATCGCATGCCAGGATGTCGTCCGTCTCAGCCTCATTAATGAGAATAAAGTTTGCACCTACCGCCAAAAGGATTCCGGAACGAGTAACCATATTATTGGTCCCCACCAGAAATTCAACCTGTACTGGCCGGCCAATCTGCGTACGCAAAAAGCCATTCATATATTGTAAGCTTTCCGCTGGTATGGAAGGCGGTTGCGTCGTAGGAGTAATCGGCGCCAATGAGCCGCCAGTTGCGCCGCTCTGAGCAATGGCACTGCTATCTGTGGGCGCTCCCTGCGCAATGTTGTTACGGCTCTCCCAGCGGTCTGACAATGGCGGCCACGGTGTACCGACATGTTGGTTTTCCACAGCATAGTCCCGCAGTGGGCTATTATCTGTATTTTGTAGTTGTTCCCTCTGTAATTGCCTCTGATATGCATTCATCACATTATAAGAAGCGATTTCTTCCAGAGTTGGCAAGTTTGGATTTGCCCGGTAATTGGTAAAGGAAGAGACATCCGGTGCGGAACTTCCGCAACCCGGCCCCACACAAGGTGTGGTCGCGCTGGACATCCCTTGATTTTGAGCGAATGTTCCAGTATCCATATAAAACATACCCTCCTATTTCGTCATAGATTCAAGTGGTTGCATACTTTTGTGTAGGCGTGTAAAAGCAGTGGTCATTGATTCGATTGAATGCAACGCCAATGCCACCTGGCGGAAAATAAGTGGGACATTGCGAACTGTAGGGATTAAAGAAAAATAAACTTTCTCCCACAGCCCCCAAGGTATTCCCCGCCAATGCCCAATCCGCTATTTCATAATGAATTTCTTGTGGATCCATATTCCATACATTCTGTTGATTGTAGTTTCCATTTACGGTCTCCCGCATACAGACAAACTGTCCGGGTTGTTCAATAATATTGCGTACATTCCCGCCCTGGCTGATTCGGAAAAACTCTCCATAGGGGACTGTCGCACGGTTCATGATGACGGATGCCACTGCGCGCATACCGTCCTCCCCTTCCCCGCCCGCCTCACATTGGATCAACCGCGCCAGGAGTTCTCGCTCGGTATAAGCCATACTCATCACCTGATTTTTTAGAAATTGTCTCAAAGCATCATATGCCTTTCTTCCATGTCGTGGTACTGCTTTTCATTCTTTATGCTCGGAATATTTTGTCTGAACAGCAAGAATCCTGTAAAACTGCTTGACTTTTCCCGCACACTTCTTTAAAATGTAGATGTTCGCCTGAAATAGAAGCCATTAAGATTCGGGCGTCTTTTCTGGCCTATTGGACTCAAAGTTGTTTGTAAGATGGTTTATAAGGCATATAGAAAAATGATTATATGGAAGCGTATCGAAGTGGTCATAACGGGCCTGACTCGAAATCAGGTAGACGGCAACGTCTCGTGGGTTCGAATCCCACCGCTTCCGCCAGTCGGAAGCCCCGGCGCGCAAGTCGCGTCCGGGGCTTTTGGTTTCTATAAGATTACAGAAGGGCAAGTGCGGATTAAGAGAACACCCAGACAGTATACCGGAACGCGCTGTCCGAAACAGTCATCAAGAGGGCCGGAAACGGCAAAACAGGTTCTCTCCTTGGGAAACAGCCTTTGGGAATGCTGCCCAAAAGATGCACGAGCAGGTTGAACAGATACCCTATCTGCGGAGGAAAGATAATGCCAACACTGGAATGGATCGGAAAAGAAAAAGTGGTGAATCACCACCAGGAAGTGCCGTACCGGGTACTGGAACGCCAGTACAGCTACGATGAAGTTGGACAGCACGCCGAGGACAACGGCAGTGAAAACATGATTATCCACGGCGATAATTTGGAGGCGTTAAAGGCCCTGCTGCCTCGGTACGAGGGCAAGGTAAAGTGCATCTACATTGATCCACCCTACAACACCGGCAACGAGGGCTGGGTATACAACGACAACGTCAACGACCCCAAGATCAAAAAGTGGTTGGGCGAAGTGGTAGGCAAAGAGGGAGAGGACCTCTCCCGCCATGACAAATGGCTGTGTATGATGTACCCCCGCTTGAAGCTGCTGCAAAAGCTGTTGGCAGAGGACGGAGCTATTTTTATTAGCATTGATAGCACGGAGCTATCTTCCCTGCATCTTCTTTGCAATGAAATATTTGGGAATGTAAACTTTGTGGATTACATTTCGTGGTTTAAGAAAGCTTCCCCTTCAAATGACGCAAAATATTTTAGCAATGATATTGAATATATTCTTGTTTTTGCAAAGAACAAAGCGATTTGGAGACCATCACGTTTGCCCTTAACGGAAAAGCAATTAAGGAACTATCAAAACCCAGATAATGATCCTCGTGGCTGCTGGAATTCAGCTACATATACCTGCAATAAATCTAAAGAGGAAAGGCCAAGTTTGTATTACCCTATCCTAAATCCTAATACAGGACAAGAAGTTTGGCCAAAAGAAACAGCCGTATGGGCGTATTCAAAGGAACAATATGAAGAACATATCAAAAATAATTTGCTTTACTGGGGTGTAGATGGGAAAGCAAAATATCCGAGATTTAAAAAATTCTTATTTGGGCATCAAGGTGTAGTTAATCGTACACTTTGGCATTATGATGACGTGAATCATACACAAGGGGCTTCTATGGAGTTAAGAAAACTAGGAATAACCAGATTTGACACGCCAAAACCCACACGTCTGATTGAGCGTATCTTACAAATTGCATCCACCCCAGATTCCATCATTCTCGACTCCTTTGCCGGTTCCGGGACCACCGCCCATGCTGTGCTGAACATGAACAGGGCCGACGGCGGCCACCGCAAATTTATTCTGGTGGAAATGATGGACTACGCCGACAGCATCACCGCCGAGCGAGTCAAGCGGGTAATTGATGGGTATGGAGATAAAAAGGCCGTGGAGGGCACCGGCGGTCAGTTCAGCTATTACGAGCTTGGGCCTGTGCTTTTGCTGCCGGACGGCAACCTCAACGAAGAAGTGGGCGCGCAGGAAATCCGGGAATATGTCTACTATATGGAGACCAAAGGGCCCCTGCCCGCCGGACAGCCGAAGGACGAGCCATACTTCATGGGACTGTGCCGCAACACCGCCTATTACTTCTATTACGAGCGGGAAAGCGTCACCACGTTGGACTACGCCTTTTTGTCTACAATTCAGACTAAAGCCGAAGGCTATATCATTTATGCCGATCTATGCGCTATCCCTCTGGAAACACTGCGCAACCATAACATCCTATTTAAGAAAATCCCTCGGGATATTGCACGGCTGTAAAGGAGCGTACAGAAATGGAACTGAAATCTTATCAGAAAGAGGTTATTGCCGATCTTGCACATTATCTGGAGCTAGTGGTAAAGCTGCAAAGTCCGGCAAAGGCGTACCAGACTTTCTGGAACGAAAAGAATGTTGTGGTGGGCCTTGGTGGTATGCCGGATTATGTGAACGTGCTTCCCGGCGTGCCCCATGTATGCGCCAAGGCGCCTACCGGCGGTGGCAAGACCTACATCGCCGCCAGTTCTCTGCGCACGATTTTTGACGCCATGCCCCAACGCCGGGCCAAGGCCGCGGTGTGGTTGGTGCCCTCCGAAGCCATTCTAGCACAGACCCGTAAGGCGTTGGAAAACCCTGATCATCCCTATCGTCAGCGACTGGATGTAGATTTTGGCAGGCGGGTCCAAGTTTACTCCAAGGAACAGGCCCTCCTGGGGCAAAATTTTACCCCTTCCGCCATTATGGAGCAGCTTTCTGTGTTTATTCTCAGCTATGATTCTTTCCGCACGAGCAAAAAGGACGGCCGTAAAGCCTATCAGCAGAACGGTTATCTGGCCGAGTTTGCAAAGTGGATGGACGATCCGTCGGTTCTGCTGGCCGATACCGACGAGACGGCATTGATCCAGGTGATCCGTTATCTGAACCCGGTGGTCATTGTGGACGAGAGCCACCATGCCACTTCGGATTTGAGTGTGGAAATGTTGCAAAACTTCAATCCCAGCTTTGTATTTGACTTGACCGCTACGCCTAAGAAGAAAAGCAATGTTATCTCTTTTGTTGACGCCGCACGGCTGAAAAAAGCCAACATGGTCAAGCTGCCGGTCATCGTCTATAACCGCAAGTCTCAGGCCGATGTGTATGGGGATGCCATCGCTATTCGCGCCAAACTGGAGGCACAGGCAAAGCAGGAGCAGAAGACAAGCGGACGCTATATCCGCCCTATCGTTCTATTTCAGGCACAACCCCGCAATCATGCGGATAGCACGACATATGAAAAGATCAAAAAAACGCTGGTGGACGGCGGTATCCCCGAGCAGGAAATTGCCATCAAGACCGGCGATAAGGACGAGCTGAAGAACATCGACTTGCTGTCCCCGAACTGTCCTATCCGGTACATTATCACCGTCAACGCCCTAAAAGAAGGATGGGACTGTCCCTTTGCCTATGTGCTGGCCACGGTGGCAAACCGCACTTCCACCGTGGATGTGGAACAGATTTTGGGCCGGGTGCTCCGCCTACCTTACGCGCAAAAGAACAGCAGCGAAGTGCTGAATCTCTCCTATGTCATTACCTCTTCCGCGGACTTCCACCAGACGCTGGAAAAGGTCGTGACCGGGTTAAACAGCGCCGGTTTCAGCAACCGCGATTACCGGGCGCAGGATGTGGACGTTCCGGTTGCAGCAGCGCCGAGCCCGGAAGCGGAACAACTTCCCATTGTTCCGCTTCCCTCTGACGAACCGGATCTGCCGGAGGTAGACAGTACCGATTTAAAAGCGCGTCTTGATGCGGCGACGCAGGAGGCAGAGCAATCCGTCCAAGAAGGAGCTGTGCAGTCCGATCCCATGCTGGCACAGGCGCTGCAACAGAATAAAATATATGAGGATGAGATCAACCAGGCAGATAATACTGCTTTGAGTCAGGCTCCCCTGGAGGTGCGCGACAAAATGAATCAATTCCGAATGAATGAAGAATTTGCAGAAGAAGCCTCTACCTTACGGTTCCCTCAGTTTATGCTGGAGACCATTCCCAGCCTGTTTTCTGAATCTCACGAAACACTGGAGCTGGAACATTTGGAGGGCGGGTTTTCTCTGCGGGATAAAGACGCCCATGTGGATTTCACCACCGTCAATGCTGAAATGGCACGGGTGGATGTGGACAACAGTAAGGACAGCACTGCAAAGGCGTGGCGGCTGTCTGGTGGCGACAGTGCGTTCTTTCGGGAGTGGTTCAGCACTCAGCCCTCCGAAAAACGGCTTTCTCTGTGTAAGGGCATTATCAAGCAGAAACTGTCCAAGATGAACTGTGTCAACGACCGGGAACTGAACGAGTACATCGATCGTGTGATTGGTACCTTGAACGAAGATCAACTTTCTGAGCTGGAGCAGTCTCCGTACCCCTATGTCGTGAAGATTCAGGGGAAAGTAAAAGAGTTGATTGCCCAACATCGCTTCTGCGTATTTGATACCTGGTTGGAACAGGATAAAATATCCTGCTTGCCCAACTATGCGCTGCCAGGGGTGATCTCTCCCACTGCCTTTACCTCGATGACGCCGAAATCACTCTACACCGCCGAAGAAGAAATGAACGAGTATGAGTTTAGAGTGGTGTGGAGCCTATCTGAGTTGAACAACGTCAAGTGGTGGCATCGCAATATTTCCAGATTGGGATTCCAGATCAACGGCCCTATTCATGCTTACCCTGACATCATTGTAATGCTCCACAGTGGGAAGGTGCTGATGGTGGAAACCAAGGGCGATCATCTGGACAACGACGAGTCCAAAGAAAAAGCCAAGATTGGCGATCAATGGGCGAAGTTGGCCGGAAAACAGTATAAGTATTACATGGTGTTTGAGACCAAACAACCGGACTATCCGGGGGCGTATTCTATGGAGCGTTTTATGGAAATTGTCAAAGGTATGTAATGACACGAGATCGAACCTCAGGCTTTAAACATGGAATCACTACGGCTTTTTCATGCGTCTTGCTGTATTCATGTGTTTTAAATCTTCTTCCTTTCCCAAAGACAAGGAAACAAAAGAAGAACCACAAAAGGTGTCCGTCGCCCCGAAGGAAGGAGAGTACCAGCTTTGGAAAGTCCCCACCCGAATGTTCTCGAGGAAAAGGAGCGTTTGAAAGCACAATGCTCGGGCGACCTTCTTCACAAGAACGTTTGATAACAAAGAACTCTATCCCCGGCAATTTGTCGGGGATAGAGTTCTTTTTATAGACGGGAAACCGTCCGTCGCATGAATCTGTAGATAAAGGGGGACTGGACTCCCAGGATGTCTCCCTCATTTCGGAATAAACGATTCATAAGAGAGCGGGATACAGTGAAAAAGGGATAGGATAAAAGCGTATGGACGCCAGAAGAGAGAGCGGAAATTGTCCATAGGCATATGGGGGAACATGTTTCGGTGAAACCATTGGAGAAGAGGGATAACGCAGATTGCAACGTGGTTTGCTGCTGAGTGAAAAGTTCATAGAAGGTAAATCCTCATTTGAGCATAAGGGACGTCCAGGAAATCCTTTCGCTGCTTTACATCCCAGTGAAGATCTTATAATAGAGCGACTAGGGCTCATAGCCGTCAAATTGGGAGTTGAAAAGGAACGGTAAAAAAGGATTGCAAGCGAAAGGGGCTGGTGTAAGCAAACACGTTATCGGATAGGGCAAGGGTTCGAAAGCGTAGAAAGATTAAGAACCAAATACCTGGTTTCATCTCTTTGCAAATGGATGTCTGTCCATCCAGCTGGTTATGGCAAGTGGAGAACCCGAAGGATAAACCGAATACATATGAGCATCATAGGCTTCTGCTACCAAGGTTAATGGAAGAACAACAC
>ULYF01021169.1_pt1 | contig 14740 bp, 8 predicted proteins | sample 1961941 | NCBI WGS metagenome assembly ULYF01 (sample SAMEA4835857, study PRJEB28245) | human gut metagenome | biome: gut microbiome; material: fecal sample | place: Denmark | collected 2008 | reverse complement strand
CCTGCCACAACATGATGCCGAGGATCAGGGCTGCGCCCGCCAGGTAAAGCCCCAGGCACAGATGCCCGGGCGTGATGGCGTGCGCCTCGGCGTCGGGCAGCACTTCGGCCGTCCAGTCGCCCGGGGCAGGCGCAGTTACGGTCGGGGTCGCCACGATGATCCGCCCCGGCCATACGGGAATGCGGAGCAGGGGGATCAGTGCGGCTACGGCCGTCGTGGCGAGCAGGTACAGGCGGCACCAACGGAATTTCACCCTGCGTTCGAGCAGGATGGCGTAGGCCGCTAACAGCACGCCGCTGCATGCGAGGACTTCGAGGGCATATATGGCCAGTGTTTTCATGGTCGGAAGGGCTTGGGGCGGAGCGGGCGGTTATTTGCGGGCGTTCTGCATGATTTGGAGAATCTCCTCCATCTCCGTGACCGAGATGTCCTCATGGCGCGAGAAGAACGAGACCATCTGTGCCAGCGAGCCGTCGAAATAGGACGACAGTACCGACGACATGACCCCGCGTGCGTACTCTTCGCGGCTTACGGCCGGATAGTAGCGGTGGCTTTTGCCCTCGGGCGTGTGGTTGACGAAACCTTTGTTTTCGAGGATTTTGAGGAAGGTCGCGACTGTGGTGTATTTCGGGCGGGGTTCTTTTGTCTGGGCGATGATCTCGTTGACCACCGCATCGCCCAGCCTCCAGAGTATCTGCATGATCTCCTCTTCGCCGCGTGTGAGTTCCGGTTGTTTATTCTCCATGGTAGTGGTTTTTAGTTCGTTTTCGATGTCATTCAGTTTCCAGCGCGGTTGCAGCCCTCCGGCGCCGGCCATTGGATACCCCAACGTTTGAGGTATTCCGCTACAGGCCCCATGCCGACCTCTCTGCGCCACTCGTCCACGCGTTCCGCGTCGAGCAACGGGGCTATGTAATAACTGCCGTCGCCATGCCGGAGCACCTGTGATCCGTAACGCTGCGGTTCTCCTTTGCTGACGGCTATGCGATCCTCGAGCATGGCGACCTGCAAAGGCTGGATGTCCCCCAGCACCGCTCCCTGCCTCAGCAGGGGCAGGTAACGCTCCTGTATTGCCGGATCGGAATGCTGGATGACAAGGAAGAATGCCGTGCATGCGTCGCCGACCTTCGTTTTACCTACCCAGCCCCGACTGTCGAGAATAGACGAGATTTCCCGCAGGTTCAAACTGTCCGTGCGCTGCATCTCTGCGATCAGCGAGTCCGTCACGATGCCGTTTGCACCCGATTCTATGGCCCGGATATAGGCCGTGCGTACCTGCTGGTCGCTCGCGGCGATCTGCTGCAATTTCCTGCGCAACGGTATGTCGAAGTCGCGTTCAGCGCGGTGTTGCCGCGCTGTGAGCGTGTCGAGGAGTAGCTGCCAACGTGTGTCGGCATGCAGCGGTTGTAGATCTCCGTCGGTTTCGATGCGATCGGAATACCATTCCTTTTCAAGGGCTATGCGTTTGAATAACCGGTCGAAAGCCAGCCCGTTGTCTCCGGCTTTAGCCGCAGCGCAAGCTGCATTGTATAAATGATAGGGTTGTATGTGTTCTGTCTGATAGAAGGCTGCTTCGAATGCCCGGCTCGCGCCGGCGGGGTCGCCGGCCATGTAGAGCGAGTCGGCTTGGCGGATGTGCGCGAGGTAGGTGCTCTTGTCGCTTTGCTGTGCGTATGAGCACAAGAAGGCTGCGACAAAAATCAGGGCGATATACATGCGCTTTTCCATGAGCATTATGATTTAAACTCGACACAAGTTTACTACTAATTTTTTAGATCAACAAATATTTCTTCTAAAAAATTAGTAGATAGCGCCCAAAAAGCAGAATACCTATATTAACATGCGATATGCGATGTAACCTTGTTTGGGAATTTCCGGGGAGTCCCCTGTCTGCATTGTGGCGCGAAGGCCGGCTGCCGGGGCAGGTTTGTTGCCGGAAAACCGGGTGCGCAGGCGCAAACGAACCGCCGGATTGCCGGACGGGGGAGGCTGCCGGCGGTGGCGGAATGCTCCTTCAGGGAGTCAGCCCAGCCGTGCCTCTTCGTTGTCCTTCTCCGCCTTCTCGTCCTCTTCCCAGTCGAACCACGGGAATTCATGGCGCCCGGCGAGCGAAAAACGGGTATAGGTGATCGGGAGCCCCATTTCGAGGAACCGTTTTTCGTAGGCGGTCTTGACCGACAGTACTTCGTCGGCGTAGCCCGTGCCGTAGATGTCGGCGTTCGAGACTTCGCATGGCAGCCCGTAGCGGCGCACCACCTCGTTCGTATAGCCGAACAGATGCTTCGAATCGGTCTTGAGGTTGATCCATCCGTCGGGGGACAGTATGCGGGCGTAATATCCGAGGAAAAGCGGCGAGGTGAGGCGTTTCTTCGCCCGGCGGCTCTTGAGTTGCGGGTCGGGGAAGGTGATCCATATCTCGTCGACCTCGCCCTCGGCGAACAGGCCGTTGATAAACTCGATGCGCGTGCGCAGGAACCCCACGTTGGGCATCCTGCGGTCGGTGGCGGTTTTGGCGCCCCGCCACATGCGTGCGCCCTTGATGTCGATGCCGATGAAATTGCGCGACGGGTCGCGCTCGGCCAGCGCTACGGTATATTCGCCCTTGCCGCAGCCCAATTCGAGTACGATCGGGTTGTCGTTATGGAAAAAGTCGCTGCGCCAATGCCCTTTGAGCGGGTGGTCGCAACGGAATACCTCGTCGAATTCGGGTTGTATGAAACAGTCGAAAGTCAGGTTCTCGCGGAACTTGCGGAGCTTGTCCTTGCCCATTGTTGTCTCTTATTCGCTTTTTACGATATTTATGCCGACGGCCTCGATGCCCTTCACCGGGCGGCCGGGTGTGACGGTTATGCAGTAGTCGCCCGTGCGGGCGAAGCGGATGCGGCGGCGATAGGGGAGGTCGGCCTCGCGCGACAGGGCGGCCGGAGTGTGCGCGGCCGGGAGTACGAGCCGGAAAGCCTCTTCGTGCCGGAGCGAGTCGGGTGTGACGACTGCTATGCGTACCGTCAGCGTGTCTTCATCCATGCGGTCGTCGTAGCGCAGGAACAAATCCATGTCACGCAGCGTCGTCGTATCGGTGTTGGTGAAGACGATGGCGGCGGGGGGGTCCCAGCCCGAGGCATCCACATCGGTCACCGCGGCTCCGTGGGGTGACACGCAGCCTGCGGCAAAGGCCGCGGTGGAAAGGAGTACTGCCCGACGGACTTTCCGGAATGCGCTGCCCGTCCGATTCCGGTATGCGGCTGTGCCGGACGCTGCCCTGCCCGACCCTGGCGTATGGAACCACGTTGTGCCGGGTTGTGTTGTACAGGGCTGCATTGCGCCGGCCTGCGTGGCAGTGCTACCCGGAATGCCGGCCGTCTGCCGAAGCGTTCCGGCTGCTGCGCGACGTGCCGCTATGTCACGTGCCCGTATCACCGTCTATTCGTTTGAACCCCCGTTGCTTCCGCTGCCGTTGTCGCTGCCCCCTTCGCGGCGTTCGCCTCCCGGACGGCGGCGGTTGCGGTTGTTTCGCCTGTTGCCACCTTCGCGGCGTTCCCCGCCGTTTGTATTGCCCTCTGCGCCGTTGTTGCCTCCGTTGTTGCCGTTGCCATTGTTGCGGGGAACTGCCTCATTGCGGTTCCCGTTGCGGCGGTCACCGCCGTTACGGTTCTCCCCGTTGCGGGAACGGTCGTTGCGTCGCTGGCGGCGTTCGGGACGCTCCTGCTGGGACAGCTGCCCCGGCTGAGCCTGGCGGCGCTCCTGCCCTGCTTCCTGGGACGGCTGCCCGTTCTGCCCCTCCTGCCCGTTCTGTTTGCCCCGGTTGCGGCCGCGCTTGTTGCGCCGTTTGGCCGAGTCGAAACGGGTGATGCTGTCCTCTTCGGAGCGGTAGGTCGGCTCCTCGGCTATCGGGCGGATGTCGTCGGCGTGCTGCAGCTGGTCGACCTTCTTGCCCGCACGGTTCAGCGCCATGATTTCGCGCACGCGCGACACGGGCAGCGTGGTGACATTGACCATCGCGTCCTTGCTTGACGAGAAGGTCATCGTACCGGCGAGAATGTCGCTTTTGACGAGGAAATATTCGCCGTCGATGGCCTGCAACGGCTCACGCAGGCGCGGGAACTCCTTGCGGGCGTCGACATAGGTGTCGTATTCGTACATCATGCAGCATTTGAGTTTCGAACACTGTCCGGCCAGTTTCTGGGGATTGAGCGAAATCTCCTGTGCACGGGCGGCACCCGTCGTGACGCTCGAGAAGCTCGACATCCACGATGCGCAGCACAGCTCGCGCCCGCAGGCACCCAGCCCGCCGATGCGCCCGGCTTCCTGGCGTGCGCCGATCTGCTTCATTTCGATGCGGATGTGGAACCGCTCGGCGAAGACCTTGATCAGTTCGCGGAAATCGACACGCTCGTCGGCGATATAGTAGAAAATAGCCTTTATCTTGTCCCCCTGGTATTCCACGTCGCCGATCTTCATGTTGAGTCCCATGTCGGCGGCGATCTGGCGCGATGCGATCATCGTTTCGTGTTCGAGGGCGATGGCCTCCTGCCATTTCTCGATGTCGTAGGGCTTGGCCTTGCGGTAAACTTTCTTGAACTCGCCGTTGTAGGGGTTGAATCCCGTGCGGCGCATCTGGCGTGCTACCAGGTCGCCCGTGAGCGAAACGACGCCGATGTCGTGTCCGGGCGATGCCTCGACCGCCACGATGTCGCCCCGCTTGAGCTGCAGGTTGTTGGCGTTCAGGTAGAACGAGCGGCGCGTGTTCTTGAACCGCACCTCCACGATGTCGGTTGGGATATTCTCGGGGTACTCCTCGAGCCACGCCGTTTCGTGAAGCTTGAAACACCCGTCGCAGAGCTTCGCCTCGCACTCTGCGCCGCAATCGCAGAAACTGCATCCGCGGCCTACTTCGGGTTTACACTTTTTCGTATATTGTTTTTCGGTGTCCATTTGTGGGCATAATTTGCGTAAAGATACGAAATTTTTTTTATCCGGCGGCCACTCTGCCTAAATCGTTGCCTCAATTGCCCAGGCGGAGCTTGCGGACGCTGCGCCGGATGCGGACGATCATCATCACGGCCGCGGCCGACAAGCCGAACGAGAAGCCGAGGAAAAGCCCCGTCGGGCCCATGCCGAGCGTGAAGCCGAACAGGTAACCCACCGGCAGGTTCAGCAGCCAGTAGGATACGAAGGCGATCGGCATGATGATCTTCACGTCCTGTATGCCGCGCAGGATGCCTACCGAGACATTCTGGATGCCGTCCGAAAGCTGGTAGAGCGCTGCGAAGACCAGCAGTTGCGAAGCGATGGCGATCACCTCGGGGTTGGTCGAGAAGAACGTCGGGATGATGTTGCGCATGGTGATGAAGACCAGCGCTGCAAAAGCGTTCCAGGCGAGCACCAGGTGGTACGACGCCTTGGCCGCCAGCGACAGCTCCCCGATGTTGCGGGCACCGTAGCAGTGCGACACGCGGATGGTGGTGGCCGCACCGATCGACATGACGATCATGAAGGCGCAGTTGCCGATCGTAACGGCTATCTGGTTGGCGCTCATGGTCTCCTTGCCGAACCAGCCCATCATGATGCCAGTGCCGACGAACGCCGAGGCTTCGAGGAACATCTGCATCGAGATCGGGAGCCCCATGTGCAGCAGGTTTTTCACCGTGGCCCACGAATAGTTGCGGGGCGAGAACCCGTCGAGGTAGCCGCGGTATTTGTGGCGGTTGTAGAAGTAGCCGATCATCAGGATCGGGGCGATGATGCGCGAGAGCAGCGTACCCAGCCCGGCACCCTCGGCACCCATTTCGGGGAGCCCGAAGCGGCCGTAGATGAACATCGCGTTGAAGCCGATGTTGGCCATGTTGGCGATGATCGTCACGACCATCTCGACCTTGGTGTTGCCCACGCCTTCGAGAAATTGCTTGAATGCGAAGAAGAGCATGACGAACGGCATGCTGAATACCAGCATCTTGTAGTAGGGGATGGCCATGTCGACGACCTCGACCGGCTGGCCGAGGTCGTACATGAGCGGGATGACCGCATATTGTACGGCGGCCATCGCGAACCCGAGCAGCGTGTAGAACAGGATGCCGTTTTGCAGCAGCCCGGCCGACTTCTCGCGGTCGCCCTGCGCGTAGAGTTCGCCCACGAGGGGCGTCATGCCCAGCGCGATGCCGATGGCGGCGATGAAAAGGATGAAGAACACCGCCCCGCCGAACGATACGGCGGCCAGCGGCACGGGATCGTCGCCGCCGTAGCGGCCGACCATCAGGTTGTCGGCCACCTGCGTGAGGATTTGTCCCAATTGCGTCAGTACGACGGGCAGGGCCAGCCGCAGGTTGGATTTGTACTGGTCTTTGTATTTCGAGAAACTGTACATCGGTTTTCCGGATTAGGGTGCAAAGATAGCCATTTATGTCCGGATTGCAATCCTCGGGCTGTCCCGGGATGAAAAATCCGCCCGTTTCTGGGCGGATTCCATGCCGGAGGTCAGTACGGGAGCGTGATTTCGAAGCAGCAGCCCGCGCGGTAGTCGGGGCATACGCGGATTGCGCCCCCGAGCCGGGTGACGATCAGGCGGCAGAGGTACAGGCCGATGCCCGACCCGGGTTTGAACGAATCTACCTTGGTGAAACGGTCGAATACCCATTCCTGCTTGTCCGGGGCGATGCCTATGCCGGTGTCGGTTACGCGGATGCGGAGTTTGCGGGTGCGGTCGTCCTTGTCGCAGCAGACCGTGACGGAACCCGCAGCGGTGAATTTGGCGGCGTTCTGCAACAGGTTGTCGATCACGCGCGTCATGTAGGTTTCATTGGTCGGGATGACGCAAGTGCCGCGACCCCCCCCCTTGAGGACGTACTCTACCGACGGGTTTTGGGAAAGTTCGCGCTGGATTTGCAGCCGTTCGGCGCACAGCAGGCCGAGGTCGGTTTCGGCGAGCGGCAAGGGCTCTTCGGAGCTGACCAGGCTCGACAATTCGAGCATGTTTTCCAGCAGGGTGGTCAGCGCGGTCGTGCTCGCCCATATCTGTTCGCGGAATTCGCGCCGGGTATCGTGGTCGTGGTCGCCTTCGAGCAGTAGATCCGAAAACCCGTTGATGGCGTTGAGCGGCGTGCGGATTTCGTGACACATCGAGTTGATGAAGGCCGTTTTCATCTTTTCGCTCTCCATGGCGCGGCGGCTTTGGCGGGTTATCTCTTCGTTGGCATCGGTCAGTTGCCGCCTTATCTGCTTCAGCTGCCGAACCATGACGTACTGGTAGACGCTCCAGCCGACGAGCAGCAGCACCAGAATGCCGCCCGCAAGCAGGGCGATGAATCGTATGCGGCCGGTCAGCCGGGACTTTTCGAATTCCAGCCTGCCCACCTCGAACAAGGTCTGCATTTCGGCAAGACTGCTCTGCGCCTCTTCTACCCGCTCGTTGAAGCGGATGTTATTGGTTGTCCGCACCGCTTTGAGGGCGTTTTTATAATCGCCCATTTCTTCGTACAGATAGGATTGGGTGGCATAGATAGGGGCTAAGTCCGCTTTTATGCCTTTGCTTTTGTAGACGGTTATGGTCGAGTCGATGTAAGCCACGGCCCGTTCGTAATCCCCCGTACACTGATAATACCGGGCGCTGGTGCTGTATATTTCCGCCATGTCGCCTCTGGCGCGGGCCAGCCCGATGCATTTTTGGTAATACTCGTTCAGCTTATCTCGGGAGATCAGGTCGCGCAGGTATACCATTTTGGCATAGGCGCGCATCATGTAGCCCGTCGTGTCGCGGTGGGGCCGTTCGAAGCGGTCGTCCATCGCCAGCCATTTGCGGTGCAGGTCGATACATTGCCCGATCTGCTCTTCGGCGCGCTTGTCCTTGCAGAGCATATAGAGATCGGAAAGTTCGTCGTGGCAAATCTTTTCCAGGTGGAGACGCTCTTCGAGCGGGTATTTCCTGAGGTTTTCCAGCGCTCGCTCCACATAGGGGATCGCCTTGGCGATGTTGTCGTAGGCTTCGGTCGTGACCGACGAAAAGTCGATGGCCAGGCCTGTCAGGAATTCCCATTCGATGCGCTCCTCGGGCGTGAGCCGATCGTAGTTTTTGCCTTTGAGTTCTTCCAGCGCACGCGTTACCGTTTCGATCGAATTGTTGTCGTTCATCTGTTTCCAGAGGTAGTAGGCGTAAAGCGATGAACGGAACAGGGCGTGGCGGGAACCCGGGAGAATGCTGTCCGAGAGGGCGATGTATTTCTCGGCCCGCCGGGTGTCGCGGTCGGCGAATTTGCGAACCAGAAAGTCCAGCGCATCTTTGCATCCGTAGGTATCCCCGGCCTTGTGCGCTTCGGCGAGTGCCGCTTCCCAATGGGGTGCGGCCAGTTCGAGGCTGTCGCCGCTCAGGTCGGCAAGTTGGACGTATATACGTTCCCGGCCGGCGGCATCGGGTGTTTTCGGTAAGAGCGTAAGCAAACTGTCGGCATGTGCCGGCTTGGGGGGCGCCGATATTGCAGCGTACGGAAACAAGGACATAATTAGCCCTGACGCAAGGGCTTTCAGGAGAATCTGACGCATGTCGGTGTCGTGAAACAATATTAAATTCGGACAAATTTATGAAAAAAAATCTTTCGGGGAATTATCATTTAAAAAATAGCAAACATAAAAACAGAGACCGGTTGCAAGCCGGTCTCTTTTAACGGGACGGGTCTGAACCGTCCGGGAGTCATGCCACCCGCAGCTTTACGCCGTGCGATTTGTCCGACTCGACGACGACCGTGTCGCCTTCGTGGAGTTTGCCGTCGATGATCAGCGTCGAAAGCGGTTCCTCGACGTTGTCCATCAGCGTACGTTTGAGCGAGCGGACTCCATAGCGCGATTCGTAGCCCATGGCCGCCAGGCGACGCTTGGCTCCGTCGGTGATCTTCACCTTGTAGCCCAGGCGGCGCGTGCGTTCGAAGAGCCCTTGCAATTCCAGTTCGATGATCCGCTCCACATCGCTCAGTTCCAGCGTGCGGAACAATACGATGTCGTCGATCCGGTTCAGGAACTCCGGGGCGAAGGTCTGCTCGAGTGCCTTGCGGTATTCGCACCGGGGCGTCGCGGAGGCTGTGGCACTCTTCGATACGGTGCTGTAACCTACCTGCACCGATTTCTTGACCACGTCGCGCGACCCGACGTTCGAGGTCATGATGATGATCGTGTTGCGGAAGTCCACCTTGCGGCCCGAACCGTCGGTGAGGTGTCCCTCGTCGAAGATCTGCAACATCGTGTTGAAGACCTCGGGGTGTGCTTTCTCGATCTCGTCGAACAGGATCACGGCATAGGGCTGGCGGCGTACCGTCTCGGTGAGCTGGCCGCCCTCGCCGTAGCCGACATAACCCGGTGGCGAGCCGATCAGCCGGGCGACGTTGTGCTTCTCGCTGTATTCGCTCATGTCGATGCGGATCAGTCCGCGCTGTTCGTCGAAGAGCCATTTCGAGACCTCCTTGGCCAGCAGCGTCTTGCCTACCCCCGTGGGGCCGACGAAGAGGAATACCCCGATCGGACGGTTCTCGTCCTTGAGCCCGGCCCGCGAGCGGCGGATCGTGCGCGAGATCTTCTCGACGGCCTCCTGCTGCCCTACGACCCGCTGCGAAAGGTGCTGGCAGAGGGTTTGCAGGCGGGTCATCTCTCCGCCCGAAATGCGTTCGGCGGGGATGCCCGTCATCGAGGTGATGACCTGCTGGATATGCTCGGCCGTGATCTCCACGGGGTTGGTTTCGAGCGACCGCTGCCATTCGTTGCGGCTTTCGCCCAGTTTCGAACGGAGTGCGATTTCGCGCAGGCGTGCCGAGGCGGCCTTTTCGTAGACCAGTTCTTTGACCGCCTCGCGGCGTTCGCGCCGCACTTGGTCGAGTGCGCTTTCCATCTGGCGGAGTTCGGCCGGTTCGCGCGCCGATTGCAGGTGTATGCGCGAGCCCGCCTCGTCCAGCACATCGATCGCCTTGTCCGGGAAGAAGCGGTCGGTGATGTAGCGCCCGGTGAGTTCCACGCAGGCTTGCAGCGCCTCTTCCGTATAGCGTACCTTGTGGTGCTGCTCGTAGTGGGGGGCGATGTTGCGCAGGATCTGGAGCGTCTGCTCGGGCGTCGTGGGCTCGACGACGACCTTCTGGAACCGGCGCTCGAGCGCCGAGTCGCTTTCGATGTTCTCGCGGTATTCGTCGAGCGTCGTGGCGCCGATGGTCTGCAGTTCGCCCCGTGCGAGTGCCGGTTTGAGGATGTTGGCCGTGTCGAGGCTGCCCTGTGTCGAACCGGCACCCACGATGGTGTGTATCTCGTCGATGAATATGATCGTGTCCTTGGCCTTGCGCAGTTCGTCGAGCAGTTGCTGCATGCGCTCCTCGAATTCGCCGCGGAACTTCGTGCCCGCCACGAGCGACGATACGTCGAGCGAGAAGAGCGTCTTGTCGGCGATGGTGTAGGGCACCTCGCCGCGTGCAATGCGCAGAGCCAGCCCTTCGATGATGGCGCTCTTGCCCACGCCCGCCTCGCCGATGAGGATCGGGTTGTTCTTCTTGCGGCGCGAGAGTATCTGGACTACGCGCTCGATCTCCTGCTCGCGCCCCACGACGGGGTCGATTTTACCCTCGCGGGCCATCTGCGTGAGGTTTACGCCGAACTTGTCGAGCACGTGCGATGTGTTTTTCTCTTCGGGTTTGTTTTCCTCGCTGAAGTCGAGCATGTGTACCTGTATCTCCGTGCGGAAATCGTCGCCGGCGGCGAATTTCTTGATGTCCTCGGATACGACTTCACCCGTGATGCCGTACATTTCGAGTACGCGCGATGTCGCGGTCGAGCGGTCGCCGACGATGGCCCGCAGTGCGTGGGCCGTAGAGACGCTCCGCACGGCGCCCGATACGGCGCACAGTTCGTCGGTAAAGGCGCGGTAAAACTCTTCGGCGCCCGTGTTTTCGCGCCGCCCTGCCCCGAGTACCTCGCGTTCGATGCGCAGGCGTACCTGGTAGAGCTCCCAGTCCTTCAGACGGGAGGATAAAAGCTGGTAGGCAAGCGACCCTTCTTCGCGGAGCATCTCCAGCATGAGAAAATCCTTCAGCGAGTGGTCGATTCCTGCTTTGGTCGTATTAAACGCCGCGCGGGCAATGATGCCCTCGAGCGTCTTCGAAATTTTTACTTGCATGTTGCGTCGTCATGAAATTTAATAGTCTAACTTTTGATTCTTCGCCTATCTAACGGCATGTTATTGTTAAATATTATGTTAACTTATTGAGCGGTATTTATTGCATTGTCCCTGAGTGGATTGTGCGGCTGAAATTCTCGGTGTGCGATGCTGGAAACGGGCTTCGATGTGTTCTGAACGGGTTTCCGGACTTTTTCGCAGGGAGAAGATGCTCCCCCGGAAGGGTAGTTCCGGTACTATGGAAAGGGTATACGGAGGCAGGATAGGTTCCCTGTGGCCGGTGCCGGAAAGAGCTCTTGCGGGGGCGGGGTTCGCCGGCTTTAGTTCCCGGGGCTGCCTGCGGTGCCGGGCGGCTCTGTACCGGACGGCTTCTTGTGCGGGATATACCGACTGCGCCGGGATTAGTTGCCTGTTGCCGGCCGGTGCCGGGCGTCAGTTGCCGTTATACAATTATGATTCGGAATGTTTTATTTTTGATACGATGGCTGAAAGCCGTACCGATACCCTGCCGAAACCGGATGTAGATTTTTCCAGTGTATTATCTCTCTGAAAAACAATTATTATTACAAGTATAAAACGGAGTGTGTGTGTTTTTATTGTGCCGGTCTTGTTTATTTGTGTTGTTAATTTTGTATTTTTGTGGAAAAGGCCCGTCCGGGGCTGTTGACAACCGACTTTAACCCGATAAGATAATGAAACGGATCCTGATCCCTCTGCTGGCGCTCGCCGCCGCCATGACCTTTGCGCAACCGCCGCGCCCGCTGCCCCCGGGTTATCCCGACCGTTCGGGGAATATAGACCTCGAAAGAGGATTCCGAACCCCGCCGGCAGGTTACGGCGAGGTGCCCTTCTATTGGTGGATCGGCGACACGCTCACGCGCGAACATCTCGCCTGGCAGCTCGACATGCTGGCACGGAAACGGATCAGCAGCCTGCAGATCAACTATTGCCACACCGATACGGGCGGCATCACCTACGGCAGGACATTTCGTTCGAAGCCCGACCTCTTCACTCCGGCGTGGTGGGAGCTTTTCGGGTGGTTCATGACCGAGGCCGGCAAACGCGGTATGACCGTCAGCCTGAGCGACTATACGCTGGGCGTGGGGCAGGGCTCCTATGTGGACGAGATGCTGGCCGAAGACCCGACGCTCAACGGTTCGGAACTGCATTTCGACAGCCTGGAACTCGGCCGCGGGGAGCGTTTCTCGCGGGCTTATGCGCAGCGGCCGCTTTCGCTGAACGCTTACCCGCTCGATGCCCGGGGCCGGATCGACGGGGCGCCGGTCGACCTGTTGCCGGAAATGGGGCCAGACGGGGTCGAGTGGCAGAACCCCTGGCCGCGGGCCCTCGTGGCCGAAGTGAAGGCCGAGCGGCGCCTGCCTTCGCTCGATCCGATGCACCCTCGTGCGGGGCACAGTTACGTGCGGCACTTTTTCCAACGTTTTGCAGACCGTTTCCCCGGGGAATCGGAAACGGGGCTCAATTTCTTTTTCTCCGATGAGCTGAACTTCAACCTGCAGGGCAATATCTGGAACGATATTTTCCGCGACGAGTTCATGCGCCGCAAGGGATACGACATCCTGCCGCAGATCGACGCGCTGTTCGTCGACCTGGGTGACAGTTCGGTCAAGGTACGCATGGACTATAACGACGTGCGCGTGGCGCTGAGCGAGGAAAACTTCTTCATCCCCGTCTATGAGTGGCACCAGCGGCGCGGGCTGCTCTTCGGATGCGACCACGGCGGCCGTGGCCGCGACGTGGGCGAGTTCGGCGACTATTTCCGTACCCAGCGTTGGAACCAGGCTCTGGGTTGCGACCAGCCGATGTTGCAGAAGGACATTATTAAAAACAAGGTCGCCTCGTCGATCTCGCACCTCTACGAACGCCAGCGCGTCTGGCTCGAAGGTTTCCACAGCAGCGAGTGGTCGACCAACTCGGCGCAGCTGACCGATGCGATCTTCGCCAATTTCGCCATGGGGCAGAATCTGCTGAGCCTGCACGGGCTTTACTATACGACCATGGGGGGCTGGTGGGAGTGGGCGGCGCCCTGCAACCATTTCCACGAGCCTTACTGGGACGAGATGGACGGGTTGCTGGAGTGTACCGAGCGCCTGAGTTATATCCTGTCACAGGGATACCACGTCGCCGACGTGGCGATCCTCTATCCCGTCGAGCCGGTGGTGGCCGGGTACGGCAACGAGGCTGTCGAAGCCGCCTTTGCCGCTGGGGAGGCGATTTACCGCGACGGCATCGACTTCGACTACATGGATTACGAATCGCTCGGCCGCGCCGAGGTGCGCGACGGCCGGTTGCATGTGGCCGGGGAGTCGTTCGGCGTGGTCGTGGTTCCCGCCATGCGGGCGATCCGCCACTCGTCGCTCGAAAAACTGCGCGACTTCGTTCGCGACGGCGGCATGGTCATCAATATCGGCCCGCTGCCGGAGGCCTCTGAAAAGGAGGGGCGCGGCGGCCGGGCGTTGACGGAACTGGTGGCGGATCTCTTCGGGGGCGGGCGCGACCGGGTTTTCCGTATCGGCGATCCGGCGGATGCGACCGCACTCATCGGCCGCAATACGCAGCGCGATTTCACGCTGCTCCGCCCGGCAACGGATGCCGGGGCGCATCCTGCCAAGCAAAAGACGGGCGATCCGACCCCTTACGTCATGCACCGCCGCATCGGCGGCCGCGACCTCTTTGCGGTCTATAACGTCGGGCGGGGCGCAACGTGCCGTTTCCGTGCATGGGGAGCCGCGGAGCTGTGGGATCCGTGGACGGGCGGGAAACGCCCGCTGCGGGTTGCCGCCGTCACGGATGCCGGAACCGAGGTGGTGATGCCGCTGGAGCGTACGGACATGCAGCTGATCCTCTTCGACCCTTCCCGCGATGCGGAGGTCGGGGCGGAATCCGCCGGCGCGGGGAGCACGCAGCGGATCGACCTCGGCGGGGAGTGGGATTTCCGGCTGGAACCCTTGCTGGACAACCATTTCGGCGATTACCAGTGGCCGGGGACGGACGAAAAGATCAGTGCCTGTATTTATGATGCCGAATACGAACGGCTCGGCGGCGAGGCTCGGAAAGGCCGCGGACGTTTCACCTTCGGAGAGCGGTTCATGCTTCTGGGAGCGGTACCCGCCTCGGTGGATGAACGGACGGTGCTGGACAACCTGCCCGGCACGGCGTCGGGCGTGGAGGCAGCCGGCGTGCGGTACGACTGGCAGCCCTATGCGTTCTCATGGCGCTGGGGCGTCGAGGGCGACTTCGGGCATCAGGGCTGGCACGGCCTGAAGGCGGAGATGTACGACGATTTCATCCGCCTGGGTGCGACCGAACGGGCTTTCAACGGCATGGTTCGCAAGGCCGAGGCATCCGGAATGAAGGATTATTACCTTTACACCTGCGTGGATGCCCCGCGCGACGGGTTGTACGACGCCGAATGGGGCGGGATGCAGCCCGTGGGGTTCTATGTCGGCGGGGAACGGCGGGAGCCTGCGCCGCAGGTCGCCCTGAAGCAGGGCATCAACGAGATCGTGCTGCATTACGATTCGTTCGGCACGGCGCGGTTCGCCCTGCGCGACGGTGCGGCGGACATCGCGCCCGAGACGCTGGCCG